>Ga0247827_10000042_pt1 | contig 62847 bp, 52 predicted proteins | sample 12C_Control_Day2_FD_194414 | JGI IMG/M metagenome (GOLD analysis project Ga0247827, IMG submission 194414) | Soil microbial communities from agricultural site in Penn Yan, New York, United States - 12C_Control_Day2 | ecosystem: Environmental > Terrestrial > Soil > Agricultural land | place... | reverse complement strand
CCAAGATGGTAGCTTCGAACTAGGCCATGTCTGTATCGAAGTACGCCATGAACACCCATCGAGCGGTATGGTCGAAGGGGCGCTATAGGCCGTTCATTGCCCTCCGCGAATGGCCGCAATGGGTCGATAGCGGTCTGTCGCGAACGGCAGCTATCGATCCAAAGGGAAGCGGAAATGGATTGGGTGCTCGCGTAATCCTGAAATAGGGTGGACTATTCACACTCAAAATGGCGCACGAGCAGTGAGCAATTCATGGAGCGCAAAGCAATCTCGTCAGCCACCACTGATTGGGTCATACGAAGCACAACACCTGGCAGTGTAGAGCGCATCGAAGCATGGTTTGGCGGCCATGGCTACGACCCGCATCGGCACGATACCTATTCGATAGGCCGTACCCTTGCCGGCGTTCAGAGCTTTCATTATAAGGGCGCGCTGTGCCACGGCATGCCAGGCAACACGCTTGTGCTGCATCCCGACGAAGTGCATGACGGCATGGCTGGCACGGATGTGGGTTTTCGCTACCGGATGGCCTACATCGACCCGTCGCTGATACAGAACGTTCTCGGGGGAGAAGCGCTGCCTTTCATTGCTGGCGGAGTATCCTGCGACCCGCGCCTGTACCACGCCAGCGAGGCTTTCGTGCAGGCACTGGATCATCCTCTGGAAACACTAGAGGAACAGGATGCCGTTTATGACTTGGCAATGGCGCTTCGTGCAGTCGGCGGCAAGCCGCGTGGCCGCAAACGTCTGGATTACCGCTCTGCCGAGCGCGCCAGGGCGTTCATCATGGAGCATCTTCACGTGGGCATCACGCTGGAGATGCTCGAACAGGCGAGTGGGCGTGAGCAATGGAGCTTGTCGCGAGACTTTCGGGCCCTCTATGGCACCAGCCCATACCGTTTTGTCACGCTAAGGCGCTTGGACTGTTTCCGCAGACTGATTCTGGATGGCTTCACACTGGTCGATGCCGCCCTCGCCGCGGGCTTTCACGATCAGAGCCACATGACCCGGCACTTCACGCGCACCTACGGCGTGCCGCCTCTGCGTTGGCTGGAACGCTTACGCACTGTTCGCTAAGTTGCAGGATCGTACAAGAACAGCGCGCTTCCCGTTCGTTACGCTGGTCACTCCAATTTAGAGAGGATCAGCTATGTCCAGCATGCATCAGCAATTGACAGCACAGCCTGTGAACCTGACTCAAAAAGCGTCTTTGATCGAGCAGCAATGGAGTCCAAGGGTCGTCGCGGAAATGAACGACTACCAATTCAAGGTGGTACGCATCGAAGGTGAATTTATCTGGCATTCACACCCGGAAACCGATGAAGCTTTTCTTGTGCTCGAAGGCCTCTTGCGCATCGATCTCCCCGAGGGCTGCGTTCATGTGAAACCAGGCGAATTGTATGTCGTACCACGTGGTGTTGAGCACAGAACGGCGGCACAGACGGAAACAAAACTGATGATGATCGAGCCGCGAGGCGTGTTGAATACCGGTCACGAAGGCGGGAAGCGAACAGCGCTGAATGACGTCTGGATCTGAGTCGACATCGACAGCAGTGGCTAGCCTCATCAGGGCGTGAGGCGGACACCTATTCGAGACGGGCCGTGTCATGCCCATATCGATGAGCTGGTCAAGACTGGCACCGCCTCGAATCGAGGTAAGCCGCGGCACTCAAACACCCAGAATCGATAAGCCGTCAGGGCGCTCTACTGGTCCACGTCGGATTTACTAGCGCTGTCAGTATCTGCCCCAGCGCTTGCAACGGTAGCCGGCAAAGTGCCTGCGCAACGCCCGAGCGGTCAGCGCGCTACCGCTGTTTGCGTTGCACGCGTCTGATGAACAGCCCAGCGACGAGCCCCAGCAGTGCCGCGCCGATGATGAGTGGTGCCTTGCTTTTATGGTTTGGCCAACCGCCCATGACACTTGGATCTTGCTCTTCGCGGTGCGTCAGCGCGGTTTCCGGCTCACGCTGCGGCTGGCCGTGCGTAGTCTGACTCGCCAGCGTGGCACGGGCCTCGATCCTTGAAAGATCAAGGCGCGTTCCATCTATCAGGGTCAGCTTCAGGTCGTCGAGGGTCCCGGCTATCCGATCAGGAAAAACCGGGTCTCCCTGGGCATCCAGGCTGTCGTAGATGAACTGCCTACCTTCGAGCCAGCCCACAGCGGTCAGCAGCTCGGGCCCCAGGTAGTACTTGCCGTCTAGGAAGAACCCCGGAAACTGATGGGTGCGCTCGATGTTATCGACGCAGTAGCGCTCCCCTGGTTTCATACCGGTCGCTTTATCGAGCATGGTGCACCCCTCTTCAGTAGGCGGCAGACATTGTTCAGCCCTTGCTGTGTTCATCCGAAGTCGGTCCGGTGCCGCGTTTGATCCCGCGTGGACCGGCGACACCCCAGATACCCAGGCCAACCAGGGGCAGCGCGAGAATCACCAAGGCCCAGAGCGCTTTGGTCGCATCGGATTTGTCGCTTCTGAACACACTGACGATGGCCCACAGGTCAACGAGCAAGACAATTGCCGCGACGGCAATCCAGTAGTACATGGCAAGATCTTTCATCAGCTGATCTCCTATGAGCTTGGCGTTACTGGGACTGCTTGCGGCCTGAAGCTGCGTGCAGCGGGCTGAGCGCGGAACCTGTGCCTTCGCCAGACGCCTGGTAACTCGCGCCCCCTGAACGGAAGGCCAGTGCAAACCGGCGAAAGTTCACACGAGGTTCCAAACGCCCGTCTCAGTCGCACAGGGGGCGAGTCAATCTGGGCTTAGCGCCTAGAGCACCTTGTCGAGGGTGATCGGAAACGCTCTTACCCGTATGCCGGTGGCATGGAAGACAGCATTGGCTATCGCCGCCGCCACGCCCACGATGCCAATTTCGCCCACCCCTTTGGAGCCCAGTTCATTGACGATGTCGTCCTGCTCTTCAACGAATATCACCTCGATCTCACCGCTGTCGGCATTCACCGGAATGTGGTACTCCGCCAGGTTGTGATTGAGAATGCGGCCCAGCCGATGATCGGTTAAGGTTTCTTCGTGCAAGGCCATGCCCAGCCCCCACACCACGCCGCCAAGGATCTGGCTACGTGCGGTCTTTGGATTGACTACACGTCCTGCCGCGATAGCGCTGACCACCCGGGTGACTTTGATCGAACCAAGCCCTTCATCAACCTGAACTTCGACGAATACCGCTGAATGTGTGGCAGTGGCGAACGGCTTGCGCTTGGCGCCCGGCTCGGCATCGACCTGTACTTCGAAAACACCATTGGGGGCGCTGGCGACGATGTCCGCCAGGGCAAAGCGATGATTGCCTGCGTGTAGGTAGCCGTCTGCGAACACGACCTGTTCCAGGGCTGTGCTGGCAACTGCGGGATAGGTCCTGCGCGCGTGTTCCAGCACTTTGCTCCGTAGCTCAAGGCAAGCTTGGCGCACTGCCGAACCGACCGACGACACGGTGAAAGAACCACCCTGAAGCGGCGCTGGAGGCAGCGAAGAGTCACCTAGTACGAACGTGACGTCCTGTAGTCGGGCGCCGGCTGCGTCGGCTGCGATCTGGGTCATGACGGTGTAGGTGCCAGTACCGATGTCGGTGGTGGCGCTACTGACGGTCAGGTGCCCCTGGGCATCGATGCGCGCCTTGGCGCTGGCTTTCATCTGCATCGCTTCCCAGACGCCGCCGGCCATGCCCCAGCCGACCAACTGCGTGCCTTTGCGCATGCTCCTCGGTGCGGCGCTGCGTCGGTCCCAGCCGAAACGCTCGGCGCCTTGGGTATAGCACGCCAGCAGTTGCTTGCTGGAGTAGGGTTTGCCTTCGTTGCCATTGCTGGCGGCAAAATTGCGTCGGCGTAGCTCGACCGGGTCGATCCGGGCGGCCCAGGCGAGTTCATCCAGGGCGCACTCCAGGGCGATCATCCCGGAAGCGGCGCCGGGTGCGCGCATGTCCAGCGGGGTGTACACATCGAGCGGAGCCAGGCGATAGCTCAGGGCAACGTTGTCACACTGATAGAGCATGCCGCTCCACTCGACCAGATGCTCGGTAAAGTCCTCGAAGCGTGATGTTTGGCCAAGTGCATCGTGGGCGATTGCCAACAGCCGGCCGTCCGCGTCTGCACCTAGGCGCAAACGCTGCTCGGTGCGGGGCCGGTAGCCGAAGCTGAACATCTGCTGGCGGGTCAGGGTGACGCGCACCGAACGCTGCAAGTGCAACGCCGCCATTACTGCCAATGGCAGCTGGTACTGCGGGCGCAAGCCTGAGCCGAACGCGCCGCCGACGAAGGCTGCCAGAACCCTGATGTGCTCCTTGGGCAGACCGAAGACCTTGTGCAGGTAGTCCTGGCAATTCTGCGTACCTTGGGTCTTGTCGTGAATGTGCAAGGTGCCGTCGGGGTTGTAGAACACCGTCGATGCATGCGGCTCCATCGGGTTGTGATGCTCGTTGGCCGTCAGGTAGGTGGCATCGATCTGCACTGGCGCGCTGGCGAACTGCCCGGCAAAGTCGCCACGCGGTTCAGGTGTTTCGGCGGGTGCCTGATGGGCTTGGTTGCGTACATTGAGCAAATCCGTCTCGTGGGCCTGTTCGACGTAGTGGATGTCGATCAACGACCCCGCGTACCTTGCCAGCTCGAGGCTTTGCGCGACCACCAGTGCCAAGGGTTGCCCGCTGTACAGCACCTGATCGTTGAACAAGGGCCGAAATGGCGAACCTTCGGCCGAGTCGGCGTCACTGTAATCGTCGTCGTAACTGGAAATGTGCGGACGTTGACTATGGTCGAGCACTGCGATCACCCCAGGCACGCGCAGGGCCCGGGAACTGTCGATCCGCAGTACCCGGCCCCGGGCGATGGTACTGGATACCACGCTGCCATGAAGCAGGTCGGCCTCGGGGTACTCGCCCGCATAGCGCGCCTGCCCGGTTACCTTGGCTACGCCATCCACGCGGTCCAGAGGTGTTCCGACTAGCACTTTGGTGTTCATGGGCGTGCCCCCCGCGCCGCGGCATCGAGCACAGCATCGCCCAGTGCCCGCACAATGGCCCGCTGCGCCAGCGTCACCTTGAAACCGTTGTGGCTCAACGGCGTTGCACCTTGCAGCATGGTTTGAGCCGCGCGGGTGAACAGCGCTTGTGACGGGGGTTGGCCGATCAGCATCCGTTCCACAGCCAGGTCTCGCCACGGCTTGTGCGCCACGCCGCCCAGCGCCAGGCGGGCGAGCTGGATTACGTTGTTGTCCAGGCGTACGGCAGCCGCCACCGAAACCAGCGCGAAGGCATAGGACGCGCGGTCGCGAATTTTCAAATAACGGTAATGGTCGGCGAAGGCCGGGGGCGGTAACTCAATGGCGACCACCAGTTCATCGACTGCCAACTGATTGTCGCGCTGCGGTGCGTCCTGGGGCAGGCGGTGAAACTCGGCAAAGGCTATCTGGCGTTTACCGGACCGCCCCTCGACATGGACCACAGCCTCCAGCGCTGCCAGCGCCACACACATGTCCGATGGATGGGTGGCGACGCAGGCATCGCTAGCACCGAGGATGGCGTGGATACGGTTCAGCCCTGTTCGCGCCGGGCATCCGCTGCCGGGGTCGCGCTTGTTGCAAGGGGTGCCAGTGTCATAGAAGTAGTAACAGCGAGTGAGTTGCAACAGGTTGCCACCGGTACTGGCCATATTGCGCAGCTGCGGCGATGCCCCCGCCAGGATGGCTTCGGACAACAACGGGTAATGCTGTTCGATTGTCGAATCGGCGGCCAGCTCGGCATTGCTGACCAGCGCGCCTATCAGCACACCGCCGCTCGAGGTTCTCTCAATGCGGTTCAGTCCCAGATGGGTGATATCAATCAGGTGCTCGGGGCGTACCACGTGCTCCTTCATCAAATCGACGAGGTTGGTACCCCCTGCAATGAATCGCGAAGAAGGATCTGCCAGGTTGACGGCTTCGCTGACCGATGCAGGCTTGTGATAGCTGAAAGGCGTCATGGCTGCTGGTCTCCTTGCGCTTGTGGCGCAGCGCGCATCAGCGGCAGCGCTTCTTGCACGGCGGCGACGATATTGCTGTAGGCGCCACAACGGCAGAGATTGCCGCTCATTTGCTCGCGGATGACATCTGGCGTAGCGGCATGGCCTTCACGGGCCAGACCCACCGCGGAGCAAATCTGGCCTGGCGTGCAGTACCCGCATTGGAAGGCATCATGCGTGATGAAGGCGCGCTGCATGGGATGCAGTTGGTCGCCGCTGGCCAGGCCCTCGATGGTCACCAGGTCGGCCCCATCGCACATGATGGCCAAGGTCAGGCAGGCATTGATGCGCTTGCCATCGCGCAACACCGTGCAGGCCCCGCACTGGCCATGGTCGCAACCTTTCTTGGTGCCTATCAGGTCCAGCTGTTCACGCAGCAGGTCGAGCAGGGTGGTCCAGGGATGGACCTGCAGCGATCGGGCTTGAGCGTTTATGGTCAGGTCGATGGGGTGCTGTTGGCCGCCTTCGGGAAAGATCTCGCTCATGGTAGGTTCTCACGGTCAGGGTTGGCACAGTCGGCTGCGTCTCTGTGGTGCGACCGACCCGACTGTGCAAACGTTCAGCCTGTGCGCCGAGGCGTGCATCACTTCTTGCCGGGTAACACCGAACTGAGGACTTGCTTGGCCGTCTGCACGATGACCCCGGCCTGGTCCGGGTCGCCCTTGAGCAAAGTGCCGGCAAATTTCTTCGCCTGCTCCAGCTTGATGTGGGGTGGCAGCGGTGGCACGTTGGGGTCGGTCTTGAACTCGATCAAGACCGGCCTATCGGCGCTCAAGGCGCGTTCCCAGGCCGCGGCGACGTCGTCTTCGCGGTCGACGAAAATGCCCTGCAGGCCGATGGAAATGGCGAACAAGTGGTAAGGCACGTCAGGAATCGTCTGCGACGCCTCGAACTTGGGATCGCCTTCCATCACGCGCTGCTCCCAGGTGACCTGGTTGAGGTCCTCGTTATTGAACACCGCACAGATCCATTGCGGGTTTTCCCATTGCTGCCAGTACTTGGCCACGGTGATCAGCTCGGCCAGGTTGTTCATCTGCATCGCGCCATCACCCACCAACGCGATCACTGCGCGCTGCGGATGGGCAAACTTGGCGGCGATGGCGTAGGGCACGGCAGCCCCCATGCAGGCCAGGCCCCCGGACAATGAGCAGTGCATGCCCCGGCGAATCTGCAGGTCGCGGGCAAACCAGTTGGCGCAGGAGCCGGAGTCGCTGGTCACGATACTGTTGTCGGGCAGGCGAGGGGAGAGCTCGTACACCACACGCTGTGGGTTGATGGGGTCGGCCTTGACCTGCGCACGTTTTGCCAGGGTTTTATCCCAACGTGCGCGCCAGCCTTCGACCTTTTTCCGCCAACGGCGGTCGGTCTTGGACTCGAGTAGAGGCAACAGCGCGCGCAAGGTCTCTGCGGCGTCACCGACCAGGTTTACCTCCATCGGGTAACGTAGGCTGAGCATGTCTGCTTGCAGATCGATCTGCACAGCGCGGGCCTGGCCTTCCTTGGGCAGGAACTCGGAGTAGGGAAAGCCCGAGCCGATCATCAGCAGGGTGTCGCATTCGCTCATCAGCTGATAGCTCGGTTCGGTGCCGAGCAAGCCTATGGCGCCGGTGACCCACGGCAGGTCATCGGGCATGGCGGCCTTGCCCAGTAGAGCCTTGGCCACGCCTGCGCCTAATGTGTCAGCGATGGCGATGACTTCATCGGTGGCCTGCAGGGCGCCGGCGCCTAGCAGTATGGCGACTTTGCGCCCGGCATTGAGGACTTCGGCGGCGCGGCGCAGATCGCTGTCATAGGGCACCACCTTGGGCTTGCTGTAGCCAATGCCCGAATGCACCGTGCCGTGGGCATGCGCCGGTTGCTGGTAGGGCAAGTCCTGCAGGTCGTTGGGCAGAATCACTGTGGTTACCCGTCGCTCGCCGATGGCGGTGCGCACCGCGCGGTCAAGCAGGTGGCGCACCTGCGAGGGCGTGGATGCCTGCTGGACAAATGCCCCGGAGACATCCTTGAACATCGACAGCAGGTCCAGCTCCTGCTGGTAGTGCCCGCCCAGTGCGGCCCTGGCTTGCTGGCCGACGATGGCCAGCACTGGCATATGGTCCATACGGGCATCGTAGAGACCGGTGAGCAAGTGCGAAGCGCCAGGGCCGGAGGTCGCGATACAGACGCCCAGCTCACCGGTGAATTTGGCATGGGCACAGGCCATGAATGCAGCCATTTCTTCGTGGCGGGCCTGGATGAATTCAATCTTGCCCTTGGCCCGGCTGAGCGCACCGAATACACCGTTGATACCATCGCCGGGGTAGCCAAAGATGCGCCGTACCCCCCATTGATACAAGCGCTCTACCAGAAAATCGCCTACCGTGCCCGTCATTGCCTTCTCCCGTTGATTGGTCGATAGGGGTCTGGACTTGACGCGGTTTGGGAAAGTTTCAACTATCTGGGTCGGTGGCGGGCTTCACGTCGTCACCGTGTGAGCTTACCCAGTCCATGTGAGCTGTACTGCAATCGAGCATGTCGGGTGAAAAGGCGGCAACGCTTGGAGTTCTTTGATTAGGGAGATAGCAGGCTATGATGCATTCCACCTTGGATCATCTGGTCATTGTGTCACCGACCCTGCCGTTGGGGGCCCAATTCGTCGAGCGTCAACTCGCAGTGCAGTTGCAGCCAGGTGGTAAGCACATGCGCATGAGCACTCACAATCTGCTCCTACGATTAGGAGAGTCGTTTTATCTTGAAGTCATTGCTCCTGACAGTGAGGCTCCTTTGCCTACGCGACCTAGGTGGTTCGGTCTGGATGAGCTAAGTGCGCAATCTTCGCCCTATTTAGCCCACTGGGTGGCGCGTACGGAGCGTCTGGATAGCGCAGACGAGAGCCTCAGGCAGGTTTTTGGAGAGATCGAACCGATGAGCAGGGGAGGTCTGTCGTGGAAAATTTCGATTCAGCCTGACGGGCATCTGCCTCTGCAAGGGGCTGTCCCTAGCCTGATCGATTGGGGCGAGTCGGAGCATCCCGCCAAGAGACTCGATGACAAAGGCTGTCAACTGCAACGTCTGGAAATTGCTCATCCCGAGCCCTGCGTAGTGGAACGCGAGCTGCAATCTATCGGCTTTACCGGGCCGGTCAGTGTATTACGCAGTGAGCGATACGCATTGAAGGCCTACATCGCTACACCGCATGGCCTCAGGATTCTGTAGCTCACGCGGTGTGCGATCTGTACTGGGTGAATAGTCACTGACGCGGTAGCAGCCCGTCTTATCGTTTACACCGTCATAGCGCGACTCAGAACAGCCGCTGCACAGCTGGCCTTAGCTCAATGTTGCGGCGATGAGATTGCTTGGACGTTTCCTTGACTAATTTTTCACATCGCTTGGGAGACATTTTCACCATCCCTACGTGTGATAGACCTTGCCCGCCTAGCAGCGGGCTTTCTTTTGCCCGCCATCTCACCCCGCCCGCATACCTTGGCCGTAGCTCGTTCACCTCTAGCAAATGCACTTGCACCTGAGTCCGCGGCTGATTGGCTTGGCCGTGCCGAGTAACGACCCTCAGTGCTTACCTCCCAAAAGAGGGAGTAAAACGCGTCGAGAGCAAAGGATGGACAGTGCTACGGCTTCGATGCATGCCCAGTGAGGGGAGGGTAAGAAATAGTCAGTCCCTGGGCAATGGCACTGGCTTCAAGCTTCACACGCTCTGCATCGAGAAAACCATACGTGGCTTGCAGATTGCTGATCTTCACTTGAATTTCAGCCATCTTGCTAGCGACCAAGGCAGCGCCTTGTGCGCAATCGATGGTATTACCCCGTTTGGCCGCGAGGATTTCCCCGATTGCCGAAAGGGAAAAACCCATGCTTTGGGCATTTTGAATAAACCCCAGGTCGACAACGGTCTGATCGCTGTAGCTGCGGTAGTTGTTGGCCTGCCGCTGGGCCACGATAAGCCCGAGTTTCTCGTAATAGCGCAATGCATGGCGGCCAATCCCACTTCGGCGCTCCAACTCTCCAATGTTCACAGTAAATTTCCTTGACTGTAGAGCAGACTCTACACCTTAGCCTGCACCCATCATCCAAACAAGGAGTCAGGCATGAGTGTGGAATGCTTCGTAACCGGCGGCACTGGGTTTGTGGGTCAACATCTGCTGGCCCGTCTCACTGCGACAGGGCACAAGACCTGGGTACTTATGCGCAGCCCTGAAAACATTGGGCGGCTTAGACAACAAGTGGAGCGACTGGGCGGTAACCCTACTTATGTTCATCCCGTTGAAGGCGACATTAGCAGGGAGGAGCTTGGGCTCAGCGAGGCAGACAAGCAGCGCGTGTCTTCGGCCGCAGTTGCCTTCCACCTCGCGGCGCAATTTACCTGGGGGCTAAGCATGGAGCACGCCCGCGCAGTCAATGTGCAGGGGGCGCTGAGGGTCGCCAGGCTTGCGGCAAACCAGCGCATCCGATTACTGATGGTGGGCGGCTACATGCTGCAAAACCTTACCCACCTTGCCAGTATCGGGGTTGATCATGAGCGCCCTGAAAACACAAACTGGCCCGCAGTCTACGACCGTGTGGGTGGCTACGAAGGCAGCAAGCTTGAGTCCCATTTCTCAGTTATGCGCTACATGCAGGAAGCGGGCGCCGATTACACCATCGTTCATCCTGCTACGGTGTGTGGCCACAGTGAGAGTGGGCACATTCTGGAAGGACAACCCCTGGCCGAACTCATTCGAAATCTGGCACAAGGCAGGTTCAAAGCTGTCCCCGGTTCCCCCGAGCACTGGTTGCCAGTGGTCAGTGTCGACTATCTGGTGGCGATGATAACCTGCGTGGCGTTCGACCCCTTGATGGCCAACCAGCAGGTGCTGGCACTCTATGAGCGCACACCAAATCTGCAGGAAATGCTTGGCCAGCTGGCAAACATGCTGGGGGTCAAGGCCCCCCGACGCCATGTAGCGATAGGTCTGCTTAGGTGGCTTTTGTCGATTCCTGGACTGGCGGCCCGATTCGCGATCAGCGCCGAGTCATTGAATTTCATTCAGACGCAGCGCTTCGATATGCGCCATAGCAAGCAACTGGAGCAGAGGTATCAGCTAACGCATCCCGACATGGCGCGAACCTTGGAAAACACAGTGCGATACGTCAAGGGTTACTTCATCAACTGAAACCAATCAATCTTGCAATCTTCGATGAGGTAGCAGGGTCTTATGTTCGCTGAGGTCCAAACCTATCGGTAGCAATCATTTGCAGCGGGAGCTTTTGACCGAGCGAAAACGATGTTGCGATCAGCAGAATTCTTGTGAGCATGTCTTAGGGCATCATGCCGAGTGGTTTCCTTGAAGGATCAGGGCTTGGGACAGCGCCGAGCTTGATTTATCCTGCGCCGTCTCCATCAGGGTGCACAAGGACGGTCCCATGATTCCTGTCTCCATGCCGGCCATGCTGCTCGGCTACATGATCTACCTCTTTTCCGAAGTCTTTCTCTGGTTGCTCATCGCCTGCCTGCTGGCACTGCTGGTCCCCCGTTGCCGGCGCTATATGCTGGCCAGGCGTTGGCGCTTCGGCGTGCTCGTGGTGCTGCTGGCTGCAGGCAGCGGACTGTATGTCCAGTTCACCTACGAGCAATGGCAGGACTGGCGTGCGCACAATCCCCGCCTCGAGCACGAGGAAGTGCTTGGTGACCTGGTGCTTCCGGCCGGTACGCAGGTCCATTTGCGAAACCTGGAGCCTTTCAACGACCTGTCCGGCGATCCCGTGCCCTATGGCATGCAGAGTCTGGAGCAGGCTGATTTCGAGCGCACGCCAGGTCACATCTTAGGTATGCCCGTGCGTCGTCTGGAACTGGCGCAGGGGCACGGCTTCGCGACGGTCGAGACCCTGTCGGCCCATGCCCTGGCAGGATGGAAATGTGAGCCTGGGGAGGTCGAGTTCGGCTTTCCGTTCGGTGCTCACTTCACCTTTTCCGAATGGAAAATGCGCCGATGCACGCTGGCGCCAGGTACCCAGCTGGGCGGCATTGTCTGGCCTGGCCCGGTAAGGGTGTTCGCCAACACCACTAGCTGGCAGGCCAGGTCCGAGGAAAGCCCGGTCAGGGTACTGGGGATCGAACTGCGTTCACTGATCATGATCCTCGACCGGCCTTATGGGGAAGGTCGCACGTGGGAAGGCTACTCGAACCAACCCTTCGAGTTCGGTCCTGTTCACTATCCTGCCGACATCCAGGTCAGCCGTTATGAAGGCCAAATGCTGTTCAGCCTGCCACCAGACGCACACGCCCAGGATCGACGTACTGGAACGCCCATAGAGGGCGGGCAGACGGTGGTGCAGAGCATGCAAGGGGAGGTGCTGGGGATACGTAGCAACCGTTCAATGGGTGTTTATTTTCCAGACGAAATCATAGTGCGCTGAAGTTCAATGAGCGGGGAGCCCCGGCATCTTTCAAGCTTCGTATGGCCGAGCAGCAGTTGAACCGCCCGCAGTTCTTCATCCTGCGATAGATCAGTGATGCCTTGGTACGTCTCAAGGTACGAGTGCCATACAGGGCTAGAGACCCGGCGCGGACCCGGTCAATGGAGTGCATCATCAACGGGCATCGGTTAGAATTCGCAGCTTATTTCGACAATGCTTTTATAAACAAGGAAGTTCCATGACAAGGATGGCCGCTGTTCTTACTTTACTCAGTTGCATGGCTTCGGCCTCAGCATTGGCAGCGTCTGATTGTCCGTTTCCGCAGGGGATGCAGGCATCCATCGGTGCATCGAAGCAAGCTATTGCGGCCAGGCAAGCGGGCGTTGCCAAGGATGATCTGCTCAGCAGGATTTCCCCCGCAGCCAATGGGCAGATGTCCAAGATGCTAAAGAGTATCGTCGACGAGGTTTACGATTATCCGGCACTCAAGCCCGAGGTGTATGCCGCCTTCCGGTTCGAGCACTGCTTTGTTTCGCAGCAGCACGCCGAACAGGTGGCGGCTATGAAGTTTGCCGATGCCTATCCGCTGCTGAAGAAATGCGAACAGCTCGACCCGGAAGGGGCTCGACCGCCTTGCGCAATGCGTGTAGTGCATACGTTGACCGGAATTCCCGAGTAAGTTCCTTTGTACCAAGGCTGATGGCTGCTGGTCGAAAGGGTAGTCATGGCGTGTCCTCCATGTGAGGGAGAACAAGGAGGGTCAGCTCGACCCAGAGGCGCTAACCGACCTATAGCGGCCGTCGTTTCAGTAGAGCGGCTGTGCACAGGTCCTGTGCTCGCGTTCCGGTGTACCGTGTGGTCACTGACGCCCTGGATACCCCTGGCGGCATGGCGCATTAGCGCGCCTGGGTGGACGGTGAAACGAAAGAAGCAAAACTCCGACAGGCCGAGCAAGGTCGCCAAGGAGTTGAATGTTGAAAAGAGAGAAATTGGCATCGTCGCAAGCGACAACCAATTCCTGACTTGGAGACATGAAATGACTAACTTCACCCCAACCCCAAACGAAGTGGCAGGCAAAGTGGTGCTGGTGACCGGTGCGGCCAGCGGCATCGGTAAGGCCATCGCCGAGCTCCTTCACGCTCGCGGTGCGAAAGTCATTGCCGAAGACATCGACCCTGCGGTCAACGCGCTTGAGCGTCATGGGCTGGTTCCCTTCGTCGCTGACATCACCGTCGACGGCTCCGCCGAGCAAGCAGTGGCGCTGGCGGTAGAAAAGTTTGGCAAGCTGGATGTCCTGGTCAATAACGCCGGTCGTATTCTGTACAAGCCCCTGGTCGAAATGACCCGCGAAGATTGGGAATGGCAGATGCAAACCAACGTGACAGGCGCGTTTCTTCACTCCCGAGAGGCAATGAAGGAGATGATGAAGAACAAGAGCGGCGCGATCGTGAACATCGCCTCCTACGCGTCCTACTTCGCCTTCCCCGGTATCGCAGCCTATACCGCTTCCAAGGGCGCGCTGGCGCAGTTGACGCGTACACAGGCGCTGGAAGCGATCGAGCACGGCATTCGGGTGAATGCCATTGGCGTGGGGGATGTCGTAACCAACCTCTTGAATCACTTCATGGCAGACGGGCGTGGCTTCCTGCAGGAGCATGGCAAGTCCGCGCCGATCGGCCGCGCTGCGGCGCCGGAGGAGATCGCTGAGATCGTCTCTTTCCTGGCTTCCGAGCGCGCCAGCTTCATCGTCGGTTCGGTGGTCATGGCCGATGGTGGCATGAGCGTCCCGGTAGGTTGATCCTTTGCCTTGTCCGCGTTGTGCTGTATTGCCAGCACAACGCGTTTTCTTGCTACCAGGCCTATTCAACGGAGGCGTCATGACCGCACTTCGAAAACCCGACTTCCCTCTGATCAACGTGCGCCAGCATCTGGAAACTGGGCCCATCGTGCTCGTGACTTCAGCCTGGAATGGCGAACGCAACATCATGACCATGGGCTGGCACATGATGATGCAATTCGATCCGGCGCTTTTTGGCTGCTACATCTGGTCGGGGAACCATAGCTACAACCTGATCCGCAACAGCCAGCAATGCGTGATCAACGTACCCACCCTAGAACTGGTGGATCAGGTAGTCGCGGTGGGCAACAGTACAGGCAGCGACCTGGACAAGTTTGGCCAATTCGGGCTTACCGCGACAGCGGCGACGCGGGTTGATGCGCCCCTGATTGGCGAGTGTTATGCCAGCTTCGAATGCCAGCTGTATGACTCGAAGCTGATTGGCGAATACGGTCTGTTCGTTTGGGAAGTCGTCAAAGCGCACGTAGACCGATCGGTGAAGCAGCCGAGAACGCTGCACTACAGGGGGGGTGGTCAATTCATGGTGGCGGGGGAAATCCTGGACTTTCGCAAGCAATTCCGTCCCCAGAACCTCTGAATGGCACGGCCCATTCACTATTTGCGGTATTGAGTGGGCGTGACGCCAACCTCACGTTTGAACACCTGAGAGAAATGGCTTGGGCTGCTGTATCCAATCTCCAAGCCTATATCGATCACGCTCTGATCCGTTTCGACCAGAAGTTGCCGGGCTCTTGCCATCCTCAGCCTGATAAAGAACTGCGACGGCGAGTAACCAGCGGCTTTTTTGAACAGTCGGCTGAAGTGGTACTCACTCATCCCAGCTATTTCGGCCAAGTGCCCGAGATTGAATTCCCCCGCCAGATTGGCCTCCATCGTCGACAGCACGCGCCGTAGCTTGTAAGCGGGCAACGCGTTGCGGCGCACGATATCGTCCGCTGAGCTGTCCAGGTAGCTGCGGGCAAGGTGAATGGCGATGCACTGGGCAAGCCCCTGAAGATAAAGAGGGCTAGCCCTTTGCCCCGTCAGCTCCAGGCGAACGTGCTCCAGTAGAGCGGACAACCCATCGTCACGCCCGCCCGAGACCTCACGTAGTCGAACCGCTTCCACAGAGCCGCCCCAAACTTCACGGATGGCCTTTTCCAAAAGCGGAATGCCGAGGTAGATATGCATCACTTCGAAGGGGTCTGCGCCGTCCACTTGCCAGCGCATCTCGTACGGCTGTGCCGAGGTAGTTAAAAAGAAATCACCTTTAGCCACCTGGCTGCATTGCCATTCGCCGTCAAGCTCACGCTCCTGCACGGCAGCATTCCCTGAAATGATCCACACCAGTAAGGGCTCGGCTACGGCGGGGACGAGGAAGCTATTTTCCTCACGCTCCCGGTTGAAGATCTGCACCAATATATCCCGATCGGCCAGAGCGTCCGAGGCGGCAAGCCGCTCTCCCCGGATGTAAGCCTCCAAACCATGGGCTGAAGTTCGCTCTATGACATCCATGGGAATTGTCGCCTCAGTCAGTAAGCCGGCTCGAACGAGCCATCTCGGGCATTGGTCTCATAGGGTGGCCTCGAAGTTCAAGCCTAGTTTTTCAACAGTGAAGGCCGTTCGTGGACCTGTAGGGGACGTAAGGAACCCGCTCTGGATGCGTGTTCAGAAAGGTAAAGGTCGAAAAAGCCGGAATGTCTCCATTCCGGCCGGCCCTTCAACGCTCGGGATAGAGAATCATCCCGGCGTGATACAGCACGTTGCTGCGAAACTCCCCGTCGGCAGTAAACCCGGTGTCATCCACATACTCGATGTGATCACCCTCTAGCCAGTATCGACCTTGGTACGCGCTTTGTTGCCCTGCGCGGGCTTCGTCATAGCGGCCGCCAGGCAGGAGCTCATGGCGAATGCGACCGTCAGCCGTCACCCACATGCCAACGTATTTGTCCTGATCTCCAAGTGGTACACCCATGGCATTTCCTCGCTGTCGATCTGACACTCAGAATGGACTTGCGGTTGGACGCACGATCAGTTCGCTGACATCGACATCCGCAGGCTGTTCTACGGCGTAGGCGATCGCCCGGGCAATCGCCGAGGCTGGAATCGCGATCTTGCGGAATTCGCGCATCTCGGCACGCCCGCCCTCATCGGAAATGCTTTCGGCCAGCTCGGACTCGGTAACGCCTGGGGCAATGACGGTGACTCGGATGTCACCGCCCACCTCCTGGCGCAAGCCCTCGGAAATGGCCCGTACGGCATATTTGGTAGCGCAGTACACCGCAGCGGTCGGGCTCACAGCGTAGGCTCCAATGGAGGCAATATTGATGATCTGACCGGCGCGCTGTTGTTGCATGACTGGCAGCGTTGCGGCAATGCCGTGCAGGACGCCGCGAATGTTCACATCGATCATCCGGTTCCACTCATCGACCTTAAGCGCTTCGAGTTTCGAAAGCGGCATGACGCCGGCATTGTTGATTAGAACATCGACGCGTCCGTGCAATTTGACTGCGAAGTCGATGAAGGACTGCATCTCATCTAGGTTGGTGACATCCAGCGCCAGGACATCAGCCATACCGCCTGCTGAACGAATCTCCTTGGCCAGAGCTTCCAGGCGATCGGTGCGGCGGGCACCCAAAACTACGCGAGCGCCTTTGCTGGCAAGCAGGCGGGCTGTTGCTTCGCCGATACCACTGCTGGCACCGGTAATTACGATGACTTTTTGTTGGATGCCGTGCATTTTCTCACTCCTGATTCTGATTTAAGAGGTCACAGCCGATAGGCAGGTGGTGAAGCAAGAGTAAGTAGCCTGGGCTGGGTTAGGTTATGCAGTTCCTGCGATCAATATGCACAATCCTGCCTGAGCGGGTTGCGGTGAACGGATCGCTCAATGATCGCCGCTTGGCAGAGGAGGGTGCGGAACGTCTCAATATCTGTCGAGTGACTAAAAATGATGCATATCGTTGCCGCCTATGCCTGACTAACATGATCCACCCTGCCAAGCACCCGGCCCGCCGAGCTTTTGCATTTGAAAAGTGTCTATTTAGCCTCTACCCAACATGCTGCCGAGCACCCTATTCTCCGCAAAGGAGACAGTCTAACGAGAGGTAATGACGGTGAGTGATCGAGACGAAGAGCTGACACGCCTTAGGGCCGAGCTAGCATCAACCATGCAACGTTTCGCTCCGACATACGGCGTGCATCCGACGGCGATTGATCCGCTGCATTTCATACGCAGCGATACGCCATCCGATGTGATCCACACCGTACATAAGCCGGGGCTATGCATCATTGTGCAAGGGCGCAAACAGGTGCAGTTGTGGGAAGAGAGCTATACCTACGATCCATTGAACTACCTGGTCGTCTCTGTAACCCTGCCTCTAGCGGGTCAGGTGACCGAGGCCACGTCAGAAAGGCCCTATTTCTGCATCCGCTTGGATATCGACCCAGCAGAAATCGCTCATTTGATAGCAGACGTCAGTCCTGTCGGCGTTCCAAGCGGACAGCCCCACCGGGGGCTTTACCTGGATAAGATCGATGTCTCGTTACTGGATGCAATGTTGCGACTGGTACGTCTGTTGGATGTGCCATCAGACATCCCAGCGTTGGCGCCGCTAGCCCTGAGAGAAATATTTTACCGACTGCTCAAAGGCCAACAGGGCCAGCGTTTACACGAGATCGCGATAACAGATAGCCAGACACACCGCGTCACACGGGCCATTGAATGGCTGAACAATAACTATGCTAGGCCGTTACACATCGATGAGCTCGCGAGCTACGTCAATTTGAGTAACTCCACGCTTCACCATCGATTCAAGGCGGTCACTGCCATGAGCCCTTTGCAGTATCAGAAACAACTTCGCCTGCAACACGCTCGCAGGTTGATGATCTCGGAGGGACTTGATGTTTCCACGGCCGGGTTCAAGGTGGGTTATGAAAGCCCGTCACAGTTCAGTAGAGAATATAGCCGTATGTTTGGGGCTCCACCAAGCCGAGATATCGCAAAACTCCGATCGCTCGGATGAGGTGCGGCTTAAAGTTCAACCTTAACCAGCCCTCGCTGTCCCTTGGTGAAATGCCATCTGCCACTGCTGACCCTGCCGTCGCCAGATTGAGCTTCTCAACGACTCACTGTTGCTATCGGGCCCATAGATCGTGCAGGTATAGGTGGCAAGCACGACCTCATCGGCCAGCACGCGTATCGCAAAAGCGCTGATCTGGCGGCGAACAAAAGCCTGAGACTGCAACGCAGGCATCAAAAGCGCCAGTTCACCGTTAGAGACTCCCAATCGGGCGGGTGGTTGGCTGGATTTCCTTCGGTCCTAGTCGCGACGAGGATGCCGCAGCGGGCACCGCCGAACTGATGGCGATCTACCTGGACCCAGCGTTCTGGATGCGTGGAATTGACAGCGCGTTGTGGGCAGAGGCGCAGCAGGTTATGCAGGACGTTGGGTATGGCCAGGTCAGCGCATGGGTGCTCGACGGCAATGAACGCGCCAGGTGTTTTTACCTCAAGCACGGTTTCACTGCACAGGCTGCGAGCCAGCGGGTCATTGAAGAGAACAGTGAGCCGCTTGCGCTCACCCGCTATGGTTTGGTGCTCAGGTGATGACCAAGCAGCTTGCTGTCCACTAGGGCCTCATCGCCGGCGTACCGGCTGAGTTATGTCGTCATCTGCATCCAGAGCCGACAGAAATCGCACCTCAACCCAAGTAATCTTGTCATTTGCAATCGCTTAGGGCAGGGTCGATACCACGGACATCTCTGCCAAAGGAGTCACACCATGTCAAAGATCTATCCCGATATTGATCCAGAGGGACTGGTCGAGTACTCGGTGGTTTACACCGACCGCTCGCTCAACCACATGTCGCAGTCGTTTCAAGGTGTGATGAAGAACATTTCCAGCACCCTGAAGCAGGTCTACAACGCCCAGGCGGTTGCGGTAGTCCCCGGCAGTGGCACATTCGGCATGGAAGCGGTGGCGCGCCAGTTCGCCAACGGCCAGCAATGTCTGGTGATACGCAACGGCTGGTTCAGCTACCGCTGGAGCCAGATCCTTGAGATGGGCAACATCCCAGCGGCCACTACGGTGCTCAAAGCCCGACCGGTCGACACGGAGCGCCAGGCTGCCTACGCTCCGCCCCCTCTGGACGAAGTGCTGGCAGCCATTGAGGTGCACAAGCCGCAGATTGTCTTCGCCCCCCACGTTGAAACGTCATCAGGGATCATCCTGCCCGATGAGTACCTGCGGGCGGTAGGCGACGCGGTGCATGCGCAGGGTGGCCTGTTCGTGCTGGACTGCATCGCCTCAGGCGCGCTTTGGGTTGATATGCACAAATGCGCGGTCGACCTGCTGATCAGCGCACCGCAGAAGGGCTGGAGCGCCTCTCCTTGCTGCGCCCTGGTGATGCTCAGCGCTTTGGCCCTTGAGCGCATCGGGCAGACGCAAAGCAGCAGCTTCGCCTGCGACCTGAAAAAGTGGCTTCAGATCATGCAGGCTTATGAGCAGGGTGGACATGCCTACCATGCGACCATGCCCAGCGATTCCCTCGCGCGATTTAGCGAAGTGATGAAGGAGACGCAAACCTACGGTTTCGACAAGGTCCGCGACGAACAACAGGCCCTGGGTGATCGGGTGCGCGCAATGATGACTGGCAAAGGTATCAAGAGCGTGGCCGCAGCCGGCTTTCAGGCCCCTGGCGTAGTGGTGAGCTACACCGATGATGTCGACATCAAGAGCGGTAGGAAGTTTGCCGACCACAGCCTGCAGATCGCCGCCGGTGTGCCGTTGCAATGCGACGAGCCGGCCGACTTCCAGACCTTCCGCATCGGTCTGTTCGGGCTCGAAAAGCTGCACAACATCGATCGCACGGTCAACACCCTTGAGCAAGCACTGGACGAGGTGATGGTTAACTAGACGCGCAGTTGGAGGACTTGCAATGACAACAAACGCTGTGAAGTCCCGATTCGAAGCAAAGCTTCTTCGTCCGGCAAAGCCCGGTGATGATCCGTCGTGGGCTTTTGCAGTCCTTCCAAGAGACGCGAGTGAACGGTTCCCGAGGCGTGGAAGGACGACAGCCGAAGGCACAATCAATGGGCACCCTTTCCGCGCAACCCTTGAGCCCGATGGTCAGCTGAGCCATTGGCTGAAGGTAGGTCGCGAGTTACTCGACGCCGCAGGTGTGGCCGTTGGCGATATCGTTACCCTCGAGTTAACCCCTGTGAAGAAGGAACCCGAGCCTGATATCCCGGCAGATTTTGAGCAAGCACTGGCAGCCTGGCCTGAGGCTCGGAAAGGTTGGAACAATACAACGACCATCGCGCGCGTAGACTGGATCCACTGGATTACTTCAGCGAAGCAACTCAAGACACGCGAAAAGCGAATGGGTGATGCCTGCGATATGCTGGCAACCGGCAAGAAGCAGGTTTGCTGTTTCGACCCGTCCGGCTATTACAGTAAAGCCTTCCGTGCGCCGGAGGCAGACAGTTAACCCAGCTGATCTCGTGGCACGTCAACCACGTGGTCGTCACCCTCAACAAGCTGGGGATCAACTGCGAAGAGAATGAACACTCAAGCCACATCGTTGATACGTTGTGCCGATTCAGAGACTGTCCGGGTCCCCGAAGAACATTTGGACAAGGCTCTGGGACGGTCTTTATGGTTGGAAAAAGCTGAAATGTACCCCCAGAAATACCCATCGATACCCCCAGCAGGATGTGCGATCGAGAATGGCGATTTCTGACAGCTATCGAGGTGGCGCACACTGGGTTTCCTTGTACCGCCATGGCCGTACGGCCGGGCGGACAAACTTGTTTAAGGATTGGAGTCGACTGCAACGGATTATCAAGGTGGCAAAGGATTTTTCTGATTTTTGCAAAAAACGGAGCGTGCGAGCTCCATTAAAGATTTGACTTGGAGTGCTGGCGCTCCAATATCATTTGAAATGGCATATGGCCATGCTTATCCTCCCGTCATCGCAATGTGGAGAAGATCAGCATGGACAGTCATCTACCCGCCGCCCCTACCAAGACTTTGGGGCATTACTTCAGCGAAAACCTCAACGCAGTGCTCGCCGTCGGCGGGAAGCAACGCGAGAGCGGAAGACCCGGTCCGATCACAGCCAGCTGCATTCAACGTCAAACTGGTATCGCACGCAGCACACTGCGAGCGTTGAAATCGCCACAGGATCATGTCGCTCCCAATCCGGACCTTCACACTTTGGCCCGTATCGCCAAAGTCTTGGGTGTGCCACCGGCCTTCCTACTGATGCGCCCGCAGGACTGGCTGGCCCTGGGACAGGCCGTAGGGGGTAGCAGTGACTATTTGGCTGCTGCGGTGAAACTTCAGAGCGAAGACAAGTTAGCCCTGAGCAATCCGATAGAAAAAATATTGCGCGAATGCAAGGTTCATCCTGATGTTCGCCCTATTGGCGTAGGCGCTTCGCCTGAGGTCGGCCGCGTCAACGCTCGTGACGAGTGGCGCCGGCGCAATTGCCTGAAGCTAGACGCACTGATGCTGCGTCAAGTGCGTGCTGCTCAGCCCAGGGCCTGGCTCGCGGCCATCGCCGGTGCGTTGGTTAGCGATAGCACCCCGCATACCCCGACCAATATCGACTGAACAACAGAGGAAGTACCCCATGTCCATGATCCAGGACCCTGATCTGGCAGACGTTCTGACCCATGCGAGCAGCGACGATATCGGATTGCTGATCGACGTCATCACCGACAGCGGCAAAGGGCGCATTTCGTTGTCGTCTTCAACATGTCGGCAACTGAGTGCAGCCAAGGATCGCGAGATTACCGAGTACGAGCGCGGTCTGGTTGCCGAGGAACTCACCCGCTTTGGTGGTAACTCGCTGATGAACGTCTTCCGTGGCGGCAATGGCGTGCCCTACAAGGAGTTGTTAAATGACGTGGCTTCGCATGTTGGGGTAGCCAAGAGCGGCCTGGGCAACTGTGAAATTATGGAAATGTCCATTATTTCCAAAGTGGTCGAGCAGTCGGTTGGGCGTATGAGCGAGGCTGACAAGGTGACTTTCTTTGAGTCGATCGGGTCGAGCTATCGCCCAGGTATGGGCCCAGGTGCTTTGGCTGCACTGCTCACCAGCCTGAGCGCCTCAAACGCCTACAGCATGGCAGCGGTGGTTGCCAGTGCAACCATGAGCAGCTTGGTTGGGCGTGGCGTGGTGATGGCCGGCAGCGCGGGTTTGGGCCGGGGGCTGGCTGTGCTCGCCGGCCCGGTCGGCTGGGCCATCACTGGCCTGTGGACTGCTTTCGATCTGGCCAGCCCAGCATACCGAGTGACCGTGCCATGCGTCATTCAGATCGGTCATATGCGCCAGAAGATGCTGCTGGCCAAGGTGTGTCCAGCCTGTGCGAAACCGGTCGATGCCGTTAGCCGCTTTTGCGGCAATTGCGGCGTACGCCTGGAGCAGAGGAGCCTGACATGAACACAACGATTTCTCCGCTGGAGTTTCTGTTAACCAACGCCATTTGTTTTGCCGCCGGTGCCGCCGCAGTTGTGGCGTTGCAGTGGGCAGGTCGCGCGGCTTTTCGCGCAGGGCAGCGGAACGCGAACAGCGATGCCTAAGCATCGCCTTTGACTGAAAGGACTGATCATGTACAGCAATGAGCACGCGGCTCGCCTCGCCGCACTGACCCAGAAGGCCGGCTCGATCAACCAGGATATCCAAAGGCTCCAGGGCGATACGCAGTGGTATGGCTCATTTGATTGCGAGCAGGCCAGTAGCCAACTGGCCCACCGCAAACGGATCACCACTGAGATCAAGCAGCGGCTTGGCCAGCTCACCTCGACCATCGAGTCGACTCGCCAGCTCAAATTGACCCATGAGGGCATGGCGGGAGGTTGGCTGGCAATGCTGTGGCGATCCCCTGAGCAAAAGGTTGCCCTTCATCAGGCCACTGAACTGGAAAAACGACTCGCACTGCTGTCTCAATCGCGCAGCGAGGCCCATGCCGAACTGGCCCGCCATGAACCTGAAGAGCAGCGTCTGGCTGCCGACCTCAGGCGCTTTCGTAGCTTCGATCCACTGGAAACCAGTGCCACCATTACAGGCCTGAACGAGGAGTTGCTGCACCTGCGCCAGTTGATGGAGGTTACCCGCAGTGCCAGCGAAAAATGGGAAGCTATGGCGGGAGAGGTGGCGCGCGAATGGCAACGCCTCCAGCGGCAATTGGAACAGATTGATAATGACATCGCCAAGGCACGCGGCTTCGAATGGGAACTGTCGAATGCTGACAGCGCAAAGGCGCGGGCAATGGTCCACCAGGCCTGTGAAAGCTTCTTTGAAAACAGCAAACCCAAAGCGGTGCTCAGTGAGCTGAACGTCAAGCGGCGTAAGCTCGAGCGTCACGTCGAGAAGTTGCAGGAGCGCTTGCAGGACATCATGCGACTGCTGGAAAAGCACATCGAGACGCTGGTGATCGATGGCAACAACCTGTGCTACCTACCTTCGGAAAACGGCAAAGGGACTTTCATCGGGCTTAAAGCGCTGACTGCGCTGGTGCCGCACCTCTGCGAGATCTACAAGGTGACGCTGATGTTCGACCCTGGCATCTGTGCCCGTTTGTCTACCGACGAAGCCCAGCTTCGGGCGCTGTTCCCTCAGGCCAATGTCATGGTGATGGGCAACGATGCCAAGGCGGACGAAGGCCTGCTCGCCGCAGCCGCTTACGATCAGGGCGTCTACATCGTCAGCAATGACCGCTTTGCGGACTATCCAGAGCAGCCGGCGATCAAGCAGCGCCGTTTGTTGACCCACATCATCCATCCCCACTCAGTACAGATCCAGCAGTTGCAGGTCAACATCCCTTACTGAACACACGGCGGCAGCCCACTACAGCTAGCAAGCGTGGCTGCGGCAGCCCGCGCCCGTTAGAAACCACTTTGCTTCGACTCAGAGTCAAGCTCATAGGACATTGGACATGGAACTTCAAGGCCATTTGCTGTACATCGACATCACTCAGATCTGTGGCATTGGCTGCGCATTCTGTATGTACGCTGACAAGCATAAGGCGGGCATGAGCATGGAACTGTCAACACTGGCGCGGGAGAACCTCTCAGTGTTGATCAACGAACCTTCGGTCAAGCGCATCTCCATCAGCGGCGAAGGCGAGCCGCTCAACAATGCAAAGGTGTTCCACGAAATACTTGGTCTCTCGAATGGAGGCAAGCGCTTCGAGTTCATCACCAGCGGGTTCTTCCCACACGCCAGGATGGCAGAGTTCTACGATGAGACCGATCGCATCGTGACTGCCAATGGCGACACCTGCAACATCCGCCTCAGTGCCGATAGCCACCACATCGAGAAAGTCAAATGGCGTGCTCATGGATTCAGTCTTGACTACCTAAACCAGCGTCAGCCGTCGGGGCTGAGCTTCTCGTTCCGCTCCATCGATACCGACAGGAACTTCACGCGTCAGTATCTCGTCCAGGAACTGCAGCATTGGGGGCTCGAGGCGGACTTCATCGAGGTCGGGCCGCTGGAGGACGTGCTTGTGGTAGGACAGCAGCGTTTTGGCATCGATTACAAAAACTTGGTGCATCCTGCCGCAGGTACATCCAAGGGCTATCTCGATATGCATAGCTACATTGCTGCCATCGAAGCCAAGGTCAACAAGCACTTCACCTTCGGCAGCCTGAATCAAGCGCCCCAGGCCAACGGAATGGATGTGACCATCAAGCCCAATGGCGATGTGTACCTGTACGGTATCGAAACCCAACGCCTGGGCAACATGCATTTCGACGATTTGGACTGGCCAAGGTTGGAGGCCCGCCTGTTGCACAACCCGCTGGCCCGAGCACTCTACACCCAGCCACTGACGGAGCTGCTGAGACAGCTGGAGAAGCCCGACCTTGTGAGCTCGATCATCGCCCGGGTGAACAATCCTTACTGGCTGGTCAAAGAGCTGGCTAACCACGACGGCATGCTCCAGGCATGGGAGGCAGCATGATTGACTCTCACAGCCACACTGTTTACTCCAAGCATGCCACTGGTTCCGTCGATGAGCTGGTGCGTGCCTCCATCGCAGCTGGTGTGCGCACCCTCACCATCACTGATCATGCGCCGTTCCCGGTGGATACGAACAACCGGCTCTTGGCGAGCGAGCTTGATCGCTATTTTGCCGACATCGAGCGAACGCGGACGGCGTACCAGGGACAGATTACGCTCCTGCAGGGGCTGGAGTTCGACTATATGCCAGGGACCGAAGCTTTCACCCGTGATCTACTGGCGCGCTACCCGCTGGACTTCGCGATCGGCTCGGTGCACTACGTGGAGGTGCCGGGAGAAGCTATGGTCAAAGTCTGGGAGTTGCCACGGCTGGCCGCTGAGGCTTTTCTCGATCGCTATTTCGACTACCTTGAAGGCCTTGTGGCTTGCGGCTTGTTCGACGCTATTGGGCATGCCGACACCCTGCTGCGCGGTTTGCCAGAGGACGTCTTCTTGCGTCGCTTCGAGCGCTTGTTGAAGCCGCTAGCGCGCAGCGCAATGGCATTCGAGCTGAATGCCTCCGGGTTACGCAAGTCGAGCTTGTCTCCACTGACAAGGCAGGAAGTGCAGGGGCTATGGTCGTACCCATCGCAACGTCTATTGCCCCAACTCATCGCCCACGATGTGCCGTTCACCATCGGGTCTGACACCCATGCGCCTGAGGACGCAGGCGCGGGCGTGGCTGAACTGATGTCCGCGCTGAGGCCGCTAGGGCTATCGCGCATCAGTTATTACAAGGATCGCAGGAGAGTCGATGTCGACATCGATACTCTGCTGCCTGTGGGCACGACCGTTACATTGAACCAAGGGGCTGCACGGACATGACTCTGCTTTCCTCCATTGCTGCGCGTTCGTGGTCCGAAGTTCTGCAGGCGCCGGACGAAGTTCAAATTTCCCTGTTCCATCAGGCGTTAGCGCATCCTTGCGGCGATGATGTAAAGAATGGATTCAGGGCATTTGCTGCCGATATGCTCAGGCGTGGTCTGATCGAGATGGGCGAGTACGTCACGATCCTAGGCGGTACTGCACTGTACTGCCTGGAGCCGGGCCCACAGGGCCATTTTCATGACATGCGTACCGGTCAGGAAGCCAGTGAACTTGCAGCGATCTACAGTCGGGCGAAATATGGTGGGGTTGACGACATTAGTTACCTAGCTCGCAGGTTGGTCGATTACCTGTATGCCGAACTGGATGACCCATGCTCGCAATGGACAGCAATGTTTCGTGATGCCAAAGCCAGTGGTGACTGCGTGGTGATGATGACCACGGGATGGCGCAACGTACCGTCCACGGCCAACGTTCTCTATGACATGGTGGTCGAGGCAGTGAACCTCAAGCTGGCACATCTGGCTTTACCCACCATCATCAATGTCAAACTGCCCAGGCTGGCGCCACCCTGTGAGAACTATGCGAGCCTGAGTCTGGAGGAACGTGAGCAGGTAAACCGCGTGCAGGATCATGTCATTCCTGCCGAAAACTTCTACCGCTGGAGCGGAGTGCATGTGATCTTTGGCGATGACGTACTTGTCACTGGCTCTACTGCTGACAAGGTGTTGTACGAGTCCCTGTGCAATGGTGCAAAGTCATTCAGAGCGCTTTATCCGGTAGCGATTGATCCAAGGGTGGCGTTGACCGATGCCATGATCGAGGACCGTTTGAACGGTGTGGCAATCGCTCAGCGGTTGGATGATCCCCTGGCACAATTACTGTCAGCTCCGGGCTACCGGCCTATCCTGCGCACGCTACGTCTGGTGTTTGGAGAGGGCAACCAGAATGCGCTCGAGGCATTTCTGCCAAAGGTACCGGCGCTCACATGGCTTGACCTGTACAAAGCCGCTCTGGGCAACGAGTTTTTGGCCCAAGCCCAATGCATGCCGTCGCTGCTATTGCTCCGGTCTTACCTGACCAACCTCGGTTTGCTTGATGGTGTCGGCAGGGCGGACCTGTGATGAGGGATGTCAACGTTCCGTACGTCACATACTGGGAGCATGCGCCAGGGCAACCCATACCGCCCTATGTCGCATTGGCCCTGGTATCGATGCGCAGGGCGCTGGGAGATCGACTGCTGCTGCTCACCCCGCGCACGGTCGAGAATTACCTTGGACCGGACATACTCGAAAGACACTGGGCCTTCGAGCCGTTGGCGTTCAGCTTGGCCGCAGGAGTCGAGGACATCATTGCTAAGAGTGACTTCATCCGCATGGCCTTCGTACACCGTTATGGTGGTGCCTGGGTGGATGCCGACACCCTGTTTCTACGCGACCCGAGCAAGGTGGTTTTTCCTCAGGGCATAAGCGCCAAACTGCACTGGTACAGCGAGTGCCTTTTCGCGTCACAACCAGGCAACCCTTTGCTCGCACAGGCGTTACAACAAGGCTTGAGTGCCCGTGCACATACTTGGGGCAACCCGGGCCGAATCAAGGATATCGTCGCCTGCAGAGACGATGGCTTTGTGATTATCCCGGACGAGGTCGTCGACCCTGGCTACCATCCGCGCTACAACTTCGCCAATTGCGAAGTCATGCGACGTCGGGATGTCGGCGTCGCCGACTTTTTGCAGCGGGATGTGGCTCTGCTCAAGCTCTATAACACGTACTTCAGGCGTACCTCTGTACGTTCTGAGACGGTTGCAGAGTTCCTGGCTGGCGGAACGCTGCTGGCCAACCTGTTCCTGCATTTGGAGGCGAATCTCGACTACTGGCTGGCGCAAGTTGAGGAGCTGATGGCCGAGATTGGCTGATCGGTGGTTGGCAGTGTCACTGCATCCGCGCGTATGTGCAGTCGGCAGCGACGTATGCCGGTCAGATCCAGGGTGGGAGCGATTAGCTCATGCACCGTCGGCGTATCGCGGTGCGGTGAGCCATGCGCGACATACAACCAAGCCGGGATACGGGCAGGGGATGAGCCCAGCTCAAGTTCTACACGCAGCAGGTCGAACACTTCAGTGGTTCTTCCGCTGGGTGTCCAAGCCAGGGGGGCCGTACGATGGTCTGGCTTTGTCAGTAGCAAAGGTCGATCGAGCGTGACGTTGATAGTCCCTGGGTGACAGGCCGCAACTTCAGGGAAGTGCTCACTGATAAGTGGCAACTGACGAGCCAGAGTTCCCCTAGCCACACCTAGGCCCGCCACGATTTTGGCTTCCAGTTGCAGGACGTCCGATGCTGACAGCAGGTACTCGAGCGCATTGATTACCATGTGGTTCGGAAATGCGTTCATGTTTCTGCCGGTGCGTCCCGGCGACTGTTGGCTGTAGATCACGCGGGTTCTTGCGTTAGGCGGGGGCAGCCAAGGGTTGAATGCTTCTTCTAGTGCAGGATAGATGGCCACCAGGGCGGTGCCAAGACCAACCGCCATATGCACGATCGCTGTGTCGACGCTGAGGATGACCTGCGCGCGGGAAAGGTAGCCGGCGACATCCCTTGGCGATGCCAACCCGTCCACCACTTTGACGTTAGCACGTGCCACCTTGGCCTCCAACTGTTGGGCATCGGCCAGGGTGGCGGGGCTGCTGAGAATACCGATGGTGCGTGACGCAAAGGTCTCGGCGACTGCCTGCAATAAGGTAGTCGAGCGCTCAGCGGCCAGGCTCTTTTCGGCACGGCTCGCGTAGGGATTGAAAAGAATGTGGGGCGCCACTTCAGGGGCGGGCAACTGCGCAGGCAACGGTACGATGTACTCGCCTCGTACCTGTGCAGCCCCCAAGTCTACGAGTACCTGGCGATACCGAGCAGCCGTGTCCAGTCCCCAGGATGCTGCGCCAAACTTGCGATTGACGCAGCGCAGGCTGTCATCGAGCGAGTAGATCAGGGCAGGGTTGAGCAATCGAAGGAATACGATTTCAGCAGGCTGGATTGTACCGACCAGGTGTACCACGGCATCGACTCTGTTCAGCTTCCGAGCCAGCCGCCAAAGTTCGAGAGGGCCGGGCGCTGCACGCGTGATCATCACCTCATCCGCTGCAAAGTCCAGGGCATGCAACTCGGCGAGTTCGGCAACGGTGATCACGGTGACCCGGACGTTAAGCTTGCGAGCTTCGCGGTAAAAGAAGGACGACACGATGGCGTCGCCCAGCTTTGCATCCCAGCGCAACACCACGATATGAGGATTAACATTAGCAGCAGTTGCTTTCAGCGATCGGTCGGCCAGCAGGCGGGCCAACCGACGTGCACAACTTTTCAAGCATGAGTTCCAACGTGTCATAGATATGTAGTGCATGAGCGTTTAAAAATTCACCTAGGGTCATCGGCTCAAAGTCTACTTTCATTGAGTCGAAACTGTCGTTGACGCTTTCTGAGTCGCGGATGAAAAGCTTTAGAAGATTTTGAGTCCTGACTATCCGAGCAGGGCGTCGCACAGGGCCTGGTTGAAACTCTGGGCCGTGATTGTCCCTCGGGCGACCTCGTAGGCCTGGAGGGCGCGGATATTGCCTGACAGGACGAATTGGCTTTTCAGTGGCAGGAAGCGGACGAGGTCACGCATCCAGCGCGGGGTTTGAAACGATGTAATCCCTGACATGATCAACTTGTCTAGGGTGTATCCTTGGCAGGGTATTGTTCCTTGCGCGTATTTTCCAGTATTGCTGTCTGAAAGTTCAGCGAGTTGGATGGTGGCCTTTCAGGGGTGCCTCGATGCTTTCCGCCTACCTAGTAAATTAAGCGGCACGCGAATGACGCATCAGCCGAAGGGAGCCAGGTCCTACCATGGAAGCCGCGGTTGTCCAAAGAAGTTTGGTGAGGCAGGCATGGTGAATGCGGCGATTCTTTAAAGGGTTTTGACGGTCTCCGCCATGAGGGCGCGTATCCACCGGTGGCCTGCGTTTCGGTGGGTTCTCTCATGCCAGGCCAGCAGTTTGCTGAAGCCTGGGATCTCAACCGATGGCTCCACAATCGTGAGTCCAGGGTTGCGGATGGCCAGTCGTCGAAGCACCACGGCTATCAAATCGCTGACCGGTTCTAGAGACTGACAGACCCTGTCTAGAGAGTCTCAGGGCTGCCAAAAAACATTTGGACTTGGCTCTACAACGGTATTTTCAGGTCTAAAAAACTAAAATATGCCCCCAGTTTTGCCCCCAGTCGCAGCAGGTGCTCGAGTGATCACGATTGGCGATTTCTGACACGGCCCCGGGTGGTGGTCGACGGTTTTCAGTGTACGTCATTGGTGATAGAAGAGCGGTACCCGAATGATGGGTTGCAGTAGATCGTATTCTCGGCTCAGTCGACTTCACCGTGACTTTTGGTCCCTTCTTTCCTGACTTCGTATAGCTCCAACCACGTAATCCTGTCATGAGTACCTGTTCTTTCTGAAGCGATCTCGCTACAAAGCGATTACCGCTCTCAACAACTGAGGGTCAATCGTGGTTGTCGATTCCCCGCAAGCAGGCTCGGGGCTCATGGCGTCGTTGATCGCTGATGCCAGGGCTTGCAGGGCTTCTGCCAGACGCGCGTTTTCTCTGAAGTCACCCGTGTCTGGCTGGTGGTCAGCGCAATGATGCATGAGCGCCTCTGCGTCATTGATACCCAGTTCAAACTCGATCAGCATGCCTATGCCCTCATACAGAAAAAGCTCCTGAGGCGGTCTCAGGATGCAAGGAATCGATCCGACAGCGTGTGGCAGTTGTCTCAATGGCGCGTAGAGTGGACGATCAATCCAGTTTGAATCCCATCTGTCCATCGGTCACTTGGCCCGCGTTTGCTGCGGGGATGTCCTCAGATTTCCCACGTTCCAACGACTGGAAGCGCACCGGCTTAGTCAGCTTTTGAACTCGACCCTCATCGACTGATTGTTTGAGCCATTCGCTGATCTGTTTCTTGGAAATGCTCCAGCGCTCGCTCAGCTCATCGGCGGTTGCAGGGCTGTTTAGACATGCCATTTTTCGCAGAAAGAGTTGATAAAAACTCAGCTCACCAACGTCGGTAGCCTGAGTTGAGGCCAAGCTCGAGTCTTCATTGATCAGACCCTCTCTGGTGGGGGGATGCTGTATCGTGTCGTCCTCAACGGGAGCCGTTTTGGCGGTCTCTTCCTTCGTGCTCAAAACGCTATGGTCGGCAGGTGCTGACCCGGACACGAGGTCTGGTTCAGGCTCGGACTTAGCTTGAGCATTCAGCCTGTGGACATCGACATGCGCCGCTGAAGACTCCAGCCATTGCGCGCCTTGCGACACCAACGCGAAATTTCCAGATTCCGGATTTGCATCCTGCTTTACCCACAAGGGTACCCAAGCTTTTTTCAGGTTTTCGATAGCACCGTTCCAAGTTCCGCCTTTGGTTTCGGAGCGAACCACCACTGCGGCCTGGCTCATACAATAAATGTATTTGTTCCGGGCCATCGCGTTGCCGGCGTTGAATCCTGCCTCTGGGAAAAATGGTGAAACCAGCACTAGGTTGTTGTTCATCAGCCCACCGCGCCATTTGCTGGATAGCGCTGCCGATAACAGGCTATCTGCCATAATGCCGATGACGGTTCCTTCCTGTTTCAATCCGCCCTGCATCGCAGCCTCATCGACGCCCCGCGCGCCACCTGAGACGACGGTCATTCCGGCCATCGCTATCCTCTCACCAAGAGAGGAGGCGTAGGCAAGGTCGGCATCATCCGCCTTGCGCGCTCCGACGACACTGATACCGCGTTGATTGAGCAGTCGCGGATTTCCACAGCCGAAGAGTACTGGCGGTGCGGTGTTACGTAGATGGTGCTTGAGCGCCTTCGGATAGTCGGCGTCAGATCGAGTCAGCACCCACAATCCAGCCCGGTTCCACTTCTCCAGTGCCAATGCCAGTGCATGGCCGCGCTCAAGCAACTGCTCAACGCGGCTCAGCGGTATTTTGTCATCCTGCCACCCCTCAAGCACCACATGTGGATCAGCCGTCACCAACTCTGCAGGCGTCTTCCCATGAGCGTTGAGCCATTGAGCAAATCGTCCCCATTCCGTTGGGGAGAGCGGTTTGGCGCCACCGACAGATTTTGAGAAGTAAGACGTCAACAGGAGGATCGACTGAGTATTGGTATTTATCATGCGTTGCTTGCCGTAGATGAGATTGCCAGCGGATAGACTAGGTCGCTGCCCGCTTGCTTAAGCAGTGCTGCAATGACGGTCATCGTCCAGCCTGAGTCGATCATGTCATCAACCAGCAGCACCGGGCCAGCGGGAATGCTCGCATTTACCGCGAACACACCATCTAGGTTACGGCACTGATGGAAGCGATTGTTCTGCCACTTTTGTGGCTCGTTTTCTTTCACCTTGGTCACACAGTTGACGAAGGGAATTCCTAGCGTATTCGCCAAGCGCTGAGCAAAGTCAGGTACCAACGTTGGATGTCCCAACGACGGCACGCAGCACAACCAGGTAGGTTTGGGATTGGGCTGCCAGCGAGACTGGATCATCTCAGCCATGGCGGTAACCAGAGCATCGTCAAAGTAGCCACGTTCCTTACCGTTAGCCGCCAATTCTCCCCACCCTCCATCACGCCATTGTGATAGTACTCGACCTTCCGTTGCCTGAAGGTTGGCAGGTAAGTTGGTCGGGAAACCGTAGTGCTCAAAGCCTCCCTTGGCGATCTGTTTTTTTGGCTTGATCGGAAACTCGGCATGGCGGATGAAGGTTGCCGCTTGATGCACCAGTCGGCTGTCTACCTGACTTGATACTAGCTCCCTGCCCAGGCAGCGCTCACACTTCCCGCAAGCATCATCTTCCGGGTCATCCAATGCGTGTCGTAGGAACGCCATCAGACAGCCAGGTTCACTCAAGTATGCCTGAACCTGTTGCCATTCATGTTCCCGAAGCCCGGTCAGCCTGTTGATACGGTTCTCATCCAATTCGTAGTGAACTGGGGTACGCACCCACTTGCTTTCGTGTTTGATGAGCGGCGCCGGGCTTTCGACGCTCAGAAGCTTGAGGATTTTTTCTATCTGCCCGTGGGAAAGATTGCTGTGCTCCTCCAGCTCACGAATCGTCAGCCCATTGGACTGAGCCAATACACGGAGTAAATGGTTGACTTGCCTAGGCGGCGGGAAAGCTGCGCGCCTGAAAAAATCATGAATCTGTTCGTCTTCTTCCCCGGACATCAGCAAGCCTAGAGAATGATCGATCGCCCGTCCTGCTCGGCCGACCTGTTGGTAGTACGCGACAATTGAACTCGGCGCTTGGTAGTGAATGACGAAGCCCAGATCGGGTTTGTCATAGCCCATACCCAGCGCAGTGGTCGCCACGAGTACCTTGAGATTGTTGGCAAGCAGTTGGTCTTCCAGGTATTGGCGATATTGATCGCTATTGGCAAAGTCGGAGTTGGCTACGTCGCTGTGATAGGGCGCGGCATTGATTCCATTAGCACGAAGCCAGCGCGCGACTTGCTCACTATCGCGCTGGGTGAGCGCATAAACAATGCCCGTCCCTGGTAAGGTTGGGATGGTCTGGGCGAGCCAGGCCAGACGGCTAGCTTGATCCGGCATGATCAAGTTTTGCAGCGACAAGCTTTCACGTGTCAGGGGGCCTCGGACGATGTGGATATCACCAAACTGGGCGCGGATATCGTTCACCACCCGCGTGTTTGCCGTCGCAGTCGTGCCCAAAAGTGGCGTGTTGGCAGGTAGGAAACGCAGAATGTTGACTATGCGTCGGTAATCGGGCCGGAAATCATGTCCCCAGTCGGAAATACAGTGTGCTTCGTCGATGACCATCAAGCCGATACGATCTGCGATGGGCTGCAGAATGTCTTCCATAAAATCGTCGTTTGCCAGTCGCTCCGGCGAGATCAGCAAGCAGTCCACCCGGTTGGCGAGTACGTCCTGGCGGGCCTGTTCCCATTGCTGGGTGTTGGTTGAATTGATGGTGACGGCATTTACACCGATTCGGCGAGCCGCCTCGATCTGGTTGCGCATCAAAGCTAGCAAAGGGGAAATAATGATCGTCGGGCCTTGCCCGCGATCGCGCAGTATTCGAGTACTGATGAAGTACACAGAGCTTTTGCCCCAGCCGGTGCGCTGAACGACTAGCAGCTTTTGGCGGTGGTTAATCAAGGCATCAATTGCCTCCCATTGGCCGTCCCTGAATACAGCAGCCTGGTTGTCGATGGCGACTTTTAAGAGTTTCTCAGCATCGTTCCTTTGCATCAATTAATTCCTTCTTCATCAATCCTTCCCAAGACATGACGTCCCGGTTCCATATGGCAGAACTTCCAATACGATTTGAGCGTGATTTTGCTGTAGCGGTTAGGCGAGATAGGTCCGCTGGGTGTTCAACATGTTCGACACGAATCCTTGCGTATATCAAATACGTTCATGGGCGTAGGGGAACGCAACGGCTGCAGCCGGTCATGACGTGGGCCTCCCTGCGATCTGGTTGCGATTGCGGCATTTTGCTATCGTCAGCGGCCTTGTGCCAGCACTAATACCGATCTTTCCACGGATGAAGAGGATAGCGTCATGACCATGACCTGGGGGCTGTGTGGCCCGGATCACGCGGGTGGCGAGCGACGCACCCGCACACTCGATATCGGCGCGGCGGTGCGCGAGTACAACGAGCGGGCCGTGCCTGGCATGGGCGCTGTCTGGTACGCCAAGCAATTGCTGCTGGCGACTCTGGGTGTTGCCCTGGCCCAGGCCCTGCGCCGGCACGGAATGACGCACTCGAATATCACCGTGGCCAATGCCGTCGAAGCCTTGGGCTGCTATTTCGCGCTTACCCACGACAACGGCCAGGGTGATAGCCGGGTGCGCGGTTCGGAGAAATTGCGCGGCAAGGCCGGCTTTGACTTCAAGACCCTGTGCAAGCCCGGCTTCTATGTCAGCCAGCCGATGCGCATGGGCTCCGGCCAGGCCTTGCTGGCCCTTGGACTGGTGCGTGCCCAGGGCGAACGCTTCAATGCCTTTGCCTGTACGGACTTCGGCCGTGAGTTCATCAATGCCTGCTGCGAGGATGACGGCGCGCTGCTGGAGGCCCTGGTGCAGTGGGCGCTGAAAGGCCGTGCCGTGGGCGACCTGAAACCCGGCGTCCGGCAGTTGCTTTCACCGCTGCACGGGTTGCCCGCAGCCGCCCGTGCGCTGTTGTCACGGCGTATCGACAGCGGAGCAGGCGGGGGTGAACGCCGCGTCGCGATCCGTCACTGGCTGGCCGCCCGTCACGCCGAGCCGGCGGGGGCGTTCGACTGGCGCTTGCGACCTGATGCCATCGACCCCGAGCACTGGAACGACCTGCATTACGGCGCGTTGTTCTTCCAGGTCCAGGACGCGGCCTACGATGTGCTCAACGCGCTGGAGCAGCATCTGGCGGTACTGAGCACCCTGCGCTTCAGATTGGGCAGTGCCCTGCCCGAGCGTATCGCCACGCGCCTTGATCACCTGCGGCAACTGGCCCGCCTGTTCCTTGACAATCCGCTGGCGCAGCGGACGAACAGCGTGGCCGAGGCGTTCTGCCGCGAATGCGCGGACCCCGACGATGCGAGCCTGCTGACCCACCTGGTCCGCCGTGACGACCGGGTGTTGCGTCTGCGCGGCCGGGAGGTTGTGCCCGGCGCTGCGTTCCTGCACCAGGGCGCGCCAATCGACAGCGATCCGGTGACCGACGAGGTTACCGAGGCGCCAACCCATGCAGCGCTGCCCGCCTGGATCTCCCACCGTGTTGAGCGCCTGCGGCGTCTGGATCTGGATCTCCAGGGCCTGGCGCAGGCCAGCACTTCAGCGACCCCGAGCACAGCCATCGAAGAGGTGAATCCATGAGCCAGGTGCCTGCTTCTCTCGTCCGGCACTTCGAGGCGCCGGAGGGTTTCACCGGTCAGTTCGGCTGGCTATGCGGCTTTTCCGCAGACGAGGGCCTCCTCAACGAAGCCCTTGAACGCTTCACCTACCAGCAGGCCAATCAGCGCGCCTACGCCGGACAGACGCTTCTGGCGCTGATGCTGGATCCGCGTGCGGTCCAGATCGACCCCATCGGGGTGCCGGGCCTGCTGCATCTGCCGTGGGCCAACGGCAAGCTGCCGTTCAACCTGATGCATGCCAAGGTGGCGCTGCTGGCGTTTCGCAGCACGGACACCAGCGGTGCCTGGTGCCTGCGCCTGCTGGTTTCCACCGGTAACTGGACGCGGCAGACCCTGGAACAGAGCCTCGACTTGGTCTGGTGCCTGGATTTGCACAGCGATGATCTGTCGTCGCCGTCCGACGCCACTCGGCAGGTGTGCGCGGACATCAGCAGCGCCTGGGGGCTGCTGGACTGGCTTCGCACCCGTTACGACGGGCGTGCGCTGCAGGCCAATCCGCTGACGACCGCCGCCGTGGCGCAACTGGACGAGTGTCTGCTCAAGCAGGTCAAGCCCTGGGCAGCCAACCTGACCCCGCGCTTCTTCGATAACCGCAAGAAGTCCCTGCTCGACCAGTTGCCAGCCAAGGTGCTGCATGCCTCGGGCCGTGGCAGCGCGCGCAACTACCTGGCCATGGGCTCGGGTTATTATGAATCGTCCCTGGCCGACGAGCAGTCATCGGTCCCGCTGAGCATCGTCCGGCGCTTGCGCGGTGAAGAGGGCGCGCCCCGTCTGTTGACGGCGAGCAGCAGTGTGGACCTGTTCGTCAACGAAGCGAGCTGTCAGGGCATCGCTGATGCCGTCCCGGGATTGACGGCGGCAGGCATCGGCGTAAAGCCAGCGGTCCAGCCGGCCTGGTTTGCTGAGCAGCCCCAGCGCACCTTGCACGCCAAGTTCATCTTCAGCGCCAGCGAAGTCGGCCAATCGGAAAAAACCGCCAGCCCCTGGCTTTACCTGGGCTCGGGCAACCTGACGCGACAGGGCTTCACCCAGCAGATGGGACCGGGGCGTACGAAAGGCAACCTGGAGGCCGGGGTGGTCTTCGCCCCTGAACCGATGAACTGGTATCCGGCAAAGCCGGGCGTCGCCGACCCGCAAGCGATCGGCTATCGACTGCCGATCCAGTGGGATCAGGAGTGTGTCCCTGAAAACCTGCGCCAGGGCCAGGACCTCGAAGTGGGCGACGAGGTATTCGCCGCGGCACCTGTGGCCTATCTGGTCTGGCGGGATGCAGAGACGCCGGAGCACGGCTGGTTGAGCGCCGACGCGCTTGCGCAGCCGGCCTGCTCGCTGCTGGACACGTCGGAGCAGGCGTGTGCCTGGGTCGAGGGGCAGGGCTTCGTCTGGTCCGGGCCGCGACCGCGGCAGGTGCGGGTGGCATGGCAGGACGCCGGGGCGACCCGTACTGCCGTGGTACCGGTGCTCGACGGATTCGGCCGTTTGGCCGCCACCGGCTTGCCGGACATCAGCCTGGAGGATGCCTGGCTGCAGCTCGACGGATTCCCGCACATCCCCGGCGAAGACGAATTGCCCAATGCGTTCGATTCCTCCCAGGACCCGCCTGACCGGCAGGGTAGCCGAGCATCTGCGGGGGAGGCAGCGCGCTACCCGATCCGGCAGATGATGGCGCTGATCGAAAGCATCGCCGCAAAGCAGACCGCCCTGGAGCCTCGGGACTGGCCGCTGTGGTGTGCCCGCCTGGAGCAGTCCCTCAGCCAGGCTGCCGGCTGCGAGCTGTTGCAGAAGTTCATGGCACTTGAGCTCAATCCTCTTCACGCACTGCGCCAACCGGCATTCAGGCCGGGTTTCGCGGAAACGGCGGATGGCCCGGAAGGCCAGCGCTACGAGACGGCATTAAGCACCATTGAAGCTCATTGGAAGCTCGGCAGTGCATTTCCCCTGGGAGCTGCGATATGACACGGACGGATTTCAGCTGGGCGAAGGTTTCGGCGGCCCTGCGCAGGCGGGTGGCGGAGCAGGAGCAATTGGCGGGCGAAAAGGGTGAGACGGCTGCGCACCTGAACAAGGGCCAGCGCGCCAGCGTGCTGGCGCTGGCCGAGCGCATCGGCGAACACGGCGTCGTGTTGGCCGACGAAGTGGGCATGGGCAAGACCCGTATCGCCGTCGAGCTGATTGGCGCGGTCAACGAGGCCGGAGGCCGCGCCGCGATCATGGCGCCGCCGGGGCTAGGCTATCAGTGGCAGGACGAGCTGAAACGCGGCGGCGTCAGCGTGCCCGGCATGCTTCGCGGGTTGCTGGGTTATTTCGAAGCCTGGGGGGCCGCTGAGGCCAGCGAGCAGACCCCGTGGTTCGAGGTGCCAACGATGCTGCTGTCCCATGCCTTCGCCAATTGGCGCTTGGGAGAGGGCACCCGGCGCTGGCGCAGGGAGCTGGTGCCCGAGGTGTTTGCGCAGTGGCGCAAGGTAACCGGAACCCGGTATCCGAACGGTTATCTGCATTCCGGCGAATACGATGAATGGGTCACCAGTGCCGCAGCCAGTATCGTCAACGTATTGAGGGAAAATCCCCGGCAACCCGCCAGTGCCTGGTTGAGCGACGTCACTGCACAGCACCCCTGGCCCCACCCGGAGGTCTACACCGACTACGGCAACGGCAGCCTCCATCGGAGCTGGCTGGAGCAGACTGTCGGGATTGGCCTGGGCGCGTTCGACCTGGTGGTGATCGATGAAGCCCATAAAGGCCGTGGCAGCGACGGCGGCCTCAGCCGCTTGCTCGGCATGCTCTGCGGTGCGCCGGATTGCCGACGCCTGTGCCTGACGGCAACCCCCGTGGAATTGAACGTCCAGCAGTGGCGGCAGACTTTCCTGCGGCTGGGGCTGGCTGAAGCCGTGTGCGACAGGCTTGAGCCGGTGATCGACGACTTTGACCAGGCCATCCGTCACCTGCGCAACCATTGGCGTTCGAGTGACGCCGCACGGCATCGCTATGAGGCGGCCGCCAGCGCCTTCCAGACCATGCTTCGCCCCTATCTGCTGCGCCGGGACAAGCGCGAAGACGCCGACGTCCTGCGCTTCACCGAACGCACCCGTGGGGAGAGCCATCGCAATACCCGCGAGCCGGTCAGCGTGGATGTTCAGCGCCTGGCGCTGCCCTGGCGCCAGGCGGTGTGCGCGACCGAGGCGCTCTCGGTGGCGTCGCGGCTGGAGGAAAACGCCACGGCCAAGCGCCTGCGTCTGACCCTGGCCAACGGTCACGGGATCGCCGACCTGCTCGGGCAGATCAACGAACCCGTGGAACCGTCCGCATCGAAGCCGGACGAGCCTCTCGATCCGCTCGATGAAAAGCGCCAGCAGCGGGTGCAATGGTGGTTGAAGAGCGCTGCCCAGGCGTTCCAGAGCCCTCATCACCTGTTCGAGCATCCGGCGATTCTGGCCACGATCAGCGCCATCGAAGCGGTGCATGAGCGCAAGGAGAAGGTTCTGGTGTTCGGTCGTTTCACCGCACCCATGCGCGCCCTGGTACGTCTGCTCAACGCCCGGGAAATGCTGCGCAGGCTGAAGGCCGGTGAGTACTGGCCGCAGAGCGTTGTCCGCGCTGATGACACGGATGATCATGGCGAGTGGGCTGCGGTACAGGTTGCCCATCGCCAGTTGCAGTCGCCCCTGGACCTGGCCGCGATCCCCGAGCTGCTGGTCCGCCAGTACAACAGCCAGGGCGCGCGCCGCGAACAACTGCGTCGCCGCCTGTTGGAGTGGCTGGATGCGGGGCTGGGCGAACACGAGCAACTGCCCCGGGCCATGCTCGGATGCCTCAGGGACGCCGAGCTCAACAAAAACATGGCTGACGCAGCCGAGAAGCATCCCGTGGCGCTGTTCACCCGGGCGATCCTCGACCTGACTGGCGATCAGGCCGGCTCACCGACCCCCGAGCAAGTCTGCGCGGCCTTCTGCCAGTTGCTGGAGGCCGCCAGCGACCGGTATGCCGACGACAGCGACATCGCCCAGGACGAAGTGGCCTTGCAATGGGAACCGCTCCTGGCCCGCTTGCAGGATGAGTATGCCCACCAGGAGGGTGGCTTCGCCCGCTTGATGTATGGCGGCACCGAGCAGTCCACCCGCCGCCTGTTGCAGATGGCCTTCAATCGCCCCGACAGCTTCCCCCGGGTGCTGGTGGCCCAGTCGGCCGTAGGTCGCGAAGGCCTCAACCTGCACCTTGCCTGCCGCACCGTGATCCTTATGCACCCGGAATGGAATCCCGGTGTGGTCGAGCAGCAGATCGGCCGGGTCGACCGGGTGGGCAGTCACTGGAGTCGTCAACTGGACCAAGCGCTGGAGCGGGATATTCCAGCGGCGCAGCTACCCCGCATTGATGTGCATCCGGTGATCTTCCGAGGGACCTACGATGAACATAACTGGCAGGTTTTACTGGAGCGTTGGGATGACCTGCGTGCTCAGTTACATGGCGAGGTGATCCCTGTACGAGAGGCTGAGGGAGATTTGGAGTATGAGAAAGTGTTGGCGAATTTGCAGGCTGGCGCGCCTTGCTTTTCTCCGTTGCGGCGATAAATGCGGACTTTCATCGCGACGGTGTGATGGTCAGGATATCGCCCAGATGCTTGTCAGTTTGCGGGCCGCCGCTGCGGGACAACCATGACGGCTGGGGGCATCCTTTTCAAACCATCCAAAAGCATGCCCTCAAATATGCCCCAAATGTAGCAATTGGCAGGAAGTAAGTGGCTCTTTGAGGCTAGAAAAAGGCAGAAATGATCAGCTAAGAAGCATGCGCGAAACCCCTAAAGGCTGTCAGGGTCGCCAAAGAACATTTGGACATTCATATAAATCAAATGGTTATGAATGAGAAATTGGATTTGTACCCGCAGATGTACCCCTTTCAACAGCAGTTACGAGTGGATTCCAGTGGACGCAACGAGGAGGGATCGGTTTCAAACGTGCAATCCCTCACCCACTTGCGCAATTTATGCTCTGGGCTCGTCCCAATCGCTACGCGTCGCAGCCGTCAGCGCATCCCAGTCATCAGGAGGGTTGCCGCGGCCCAGCATCTTCTCGAATACGGCGTAGGGATCGGATTTGCTGCCTGCGGAGCGTAGGGTGTTTTCGTCGTTGACCCATGCATAGACGATGACCTTGGACCTTGAGTCGTAGCGAAAGAACAGCCGAAAGCGCCTGCCGATTTTTGCGCGGCGCCAATGTCTGTAGGCGGTGCCCAGCGTGTTGCCTTGGCGGAACTCATCACGGCCTGGGTCGGCAGGTACAGCCTCCATGATCAGATGGCTCAATGCCCGAAACAGCTTGACGTTGGCGTTGCTCTCAAAACCTTGTGGATCGTTCTGTTCAGCTCGGGCGGCGGCTTCGTGCAATTTGCGTAGCTGTAAAGTCACACCTTCATGGAACAACAGTGTCCAGCCATGTCGCAGCATCAGATCGCGACCTCACCATCGATATCTTCGTCCAGGTTTACGGAGTGGTTTGCGTTGGCGAGCATGGTTTGCGCCAAGTCTTCCGGTAGGGTGGTGAAGTTGCGTCCGCTTCGGATATCAGCCTCCAGCAAACCCAGGAACGCACCGATGGCAGGGTCTTCGTGGGTGGTTTCTACGCGGCTGACCACGATTTCGCCCCCGCGTACGTCGAATGCGATCTTGCCACCAGTGTCTATGCCCAAAAGCTGGCGAACGGATTTGGGCAGTGTGACCTGCCCCTTCGAGGTTAGCGTCGCGATTTCGTGGATGGCAGGCATGTGCGTTCTCCCGGATGTATTGATTGAAGGGTAAGGAATAATCCTTACGAGGTCAATCCTGGGTTTCTGCTGATCAAGCATAGGCGGGGGAGGACGCTCAATAGCGGCGCAAGGTGAGTTACACCGCTTCCAGGGACACGATCGCGTGAGCCTCCCACCGGTGTGTGAATACTGGTAGACGGAGGTTTGGAATGGCTCTATTAGGGCACAGAGAACCCCTTCAGTGGCTCAAGTTTGTTCTAGGCCTATCAGCTTTTCCTGCGGTAACGCCTTACCCGCCTTACGGACGAGCTGATAAACCCTGACAAGCTCAGGGTCAGTCAAGCTGTCGAGAAAGGCTAGCTTACCTGCGACCTGCTTCTGGTACCGATACTCGGTATTGATCTCGTCCATGAGTGCCTGAAAGAACTCGTCTGAAGGCGCCAGATACCGAGAGAAACCGGGCGTTCGGCAAAGTCACCTTCCGAACTTCAGCATTAAGGGCGATGGTACCCGCGTATTAAGTGAACACCATGGCCTTCGGCGGTGGAGTCGGGAAGGTGTGGTCGCCGGCCCCTTACAGTTGGACCTTAGACTGGGGGCATCCTTTTCAAACCATCCAAAGCATGCCCTCAAATTTGCCCCAAATGTAGCAATTAGCTGGAAGTAAATGGCTCTTCGAGACTAGGAAAAGGCAGAAATGATCAGCTAACAAGCAGCAAGCATGCGCGAAGCTCCTAAAGACTCTCAGGGTCGCCGAAAAACATTTTGACTAGGCTCTAGGACGGTAGTTTCAGGTCATAAAAAACTAATGATGCCCCCAGTTTTGCCCCCAGTTACACAGGGTGCGAGAGCGCTCGCGAGCGGCGATTTCTCACGGACTCCAGTATGGCAGTGACTGGCTTTCGGTGTAACTCCTCATTGGATCTGGAGGTAGGTTGCAGGGCTCATCAAGGACACGCTAATCCGCTCTCGCTCGAGAGCAGCAACTCCGATCGGCTGTGTTCGACTCAATATTTGCATCCGCGTAATTGGTTTGCTGGTCTTGGAGGTTTCTACGAAACCAGGGACGATTCAGTCCAGCTCTGCCAGCTTCAACGATCCTTTCGATTGCACGATTAACTTAACCCCAAGAGGCTGCACGAGTCTGTCGCACATGCCCTCGAGATCATCATGAAAAATGCCGTGGTGGGCGATGCCCTGAAAGTACCGAGTCACTGCGCTGAGTACCACAAGGGCTTCAGCGTGCCGTCACCCACTGGGTCAATTCGACATCATCGAGCGCATGTTTGGCTGGCTGAAAGAGAACCGCAGGATCGTGACACGCTTCGACAAGCTCGCGAAAAGCTATCCGGCCATGGTCTCACTGGCTTTTTCCATGCGGTGTTTGCGGCATCTCTTTTCGTACAGAGCCTAGCATGCACCTTTCGTTAGGGTGCTATCAATTGGTTTGATGACAAAACTGTGTTGGGTTGCCAGCAAGGATCGAACACCTGCGTTGAAAGCGAATGGACGGCCTGCCAGGTAAGCTTTGATCAGACGAGGCGCTTCTCGAAACCAGCCAGATATTCGCGAACCATCGTCGAGTAGGGTGCTTGAGGCTTGGCCATCTCTTTCATATGTCGCACCGTACGGTCTATCAATGCCTCCATTCGTTTTATGATGCGCTTGTTTTCATCCGCGCACGGAGCATTCCTGCACACTTCGAGTTTCAGAATCATCGCGCAAAGATCCTTTACTGACTCCTCCATAAAGGCGAGTTGGCGCAGTACTCGCGTGCGATCCTGGACCAACCCCAAACGGTTCAGCCCGTAGGTATGGATCGATACCGCGCCACGAAGACTGAGCTTGTCTTCAAGCGCCTTATCAATTTCACCTTTGAATTCCGGGAGTAGATCTTGGGTTGGAATGACTTCAGGTAGCCCCGCGCCATCGTGTGGTTTTGGTAACACCAACCCAATGAGCTTTTCGCAGTCGACATGGAAGGCTAAATGCTCTTGTGGATCATCCCGGCAGGGATTGAGTAACAACGCGTATTCCGTTGAACAGTCCCTCGAGTCCTGTGTCGCGCGCGGCCCCAGGATTGGAAAATGGTTGCCTTTGCCTGTAGTGACCCTGCGTTGCTTGCTGAAGCCTAAGTGGTCACTGCGCAGTTCAACCAATTGGGTCGAGAGCACCGGTGTGATGTGTTCGTTCAGTCGGTTGCAATGGATACAGCTGGGAAGCAGGTTTTCCCAATCCATCGCCAGCCACCAATACCCCGTATGGTCAGTATCATTTACGCCCCCCTTCGGCCTGTAATGCTCTACGTCAACCGGGGCCACGGCAGGGTAGAACGTTTCGCAATACGCGCACTTGCCATGAAACAGCGCTAACAACTGGGTTTTGACCGAATTTTTGCGATAGGTCTTGAAAAGGGGTTTTTTCAAGGAGTCCACTGCCTTTGCGGCTTCAATCACAACCGGATCATCGGCCGCCAGCGTGGCTCTGGCGCGCGCCAAGGTCTCAAGTGCAGCCGTTTTTTCTTTGAAATAGGCGGTTAAATCAGTGAGTTCCTGATCCGCGGCACTGACTGTGGTCTTTCTCGGCAACATCGCCAGGGGCTTTTTCACGAGGGATCGGTCAACGAAGCGCACGGTTCAAAAGTCCTTGAGGATATTCAGTATTTTGGTCTTGGTTTCCACACGTATCGTTTCCCACTCACTGGAAGGTTCCTTCTTTCGCCGCTGAAGAAATTCGGCGACAGCCTCCTGAACGACACGCTGGGCCTCACTGGTGCCAACGGGAAGCGCGTCGTTGACCTCATCTTCGAAATAGGCCATGACCCGCTGTTCTTGGGCGGTCAACACCTCTCTGTTTTTGCGCTTGCTCAATAGATCGGCCACGCTGGCCAGTTGTTTCTCCATTTCCGGCTGATCAGTTGACATCAAATTGAAAAAATCGGACGTCAGCAACTGCTCGATCGTCAACCGGGAGGAGTCCGGTAGATCACTCAATTGCTCAATGCACATGGCGTACTGAGTCTTTGCCCCGCCAGCCTTGGACCGACGTTGAACGACCACGACTTCTCCTTTCTGCATGCCGCGCAGACACAGGGGGTCATGGCTGGTGGCGATGAACGTGACCTTGGGCAAGGCCTTGCGCAACACATGCATGATCTGAATTTTCCAGCGCGGGTGCAGGTGCGCTTCGACTTCGTCGATTAACACCACAGCCTGGGCATGCTCAAGTCCTTGAAAACGGGGATGGACGCGACGGTCCATGAGCCGTTGCATGATGTCGCACACCATTGCCAGGATGGTTCTGTAGCCTGAGGACACATCATTGAGCGGTGTCCTGGTCACTACACCGGCGGGGACCGTCACGATCAGGCAGGATTTACCGTCGGGCGCTTTTTCGATGACTTTTATGTCGCCGTCCACAGACATGATGATTTTCAATGCACGGGCTACGTCATTGAAGTCTTCGCCTTCCAGCCCGAGCAGCCATTGCTCCGGATTGGCCAGCAGGCGATCCGTTTCGAACAGGTTGATGATCGCGTGATTGGCTTCATGAGCCTGAGGAGATCTTTTCTGGTATTGGCGAAAGGCGCCATAAGCGAACACCGGCGGTACATCATCCAGTCCATCCGGTCGAAAGACGTTGTCATCAATCCTCAAGACTTTGGCTTGCCCCTCGTCGAAACTCAAACGTACCTGTGCCAGGGTTTTAGAGGCCACGTCATCCGAGCCCAGTTGGGCTGGAGAAAGTACGAAGGAGGCAGGTGTCAGGTTCAAGGTGGCAGGTGTATCTGGATGGCTCAGCGCAAGCGCAATCGCTTCGAGAATCGAGCTTTTTCCGGTGGCGTTTTCACCCAGTATCAGCAGTGCTGGCTGTAGAGTTTCATTGCTCAACTGCGATTCGGCGCTGAGTGTGCCGAGATTCAATTCGAGGTGCTCGATCGCCTTGAAATGCTGAAGTTCGATGGAATGCAAGGACGGGTAAACCAGCGGCACAGGTGTCTTCTGCTGGTCTGGCTCAGTGCCCAGAACGCCATAGTCCGTTGGCGGTATGTTCAAGGTTTTACGGCCGAAGTCAGTTTCTTCAATCCACCCCTGCAATTGTTCACGCGTCTGCTGATAGTCCCCGACTGAAAGCAGGGTTTTCAGTGTCTTTGCCACCCCGGAGCGGCCGGTAGGCATTGTCAGGCCAGCTCTTTGTGACAAGTACAGCGCAATTCGCCGGCATTGCAGGTACCACAGGCCACCGAACTCAAGTTCGGCGAAGTCAAAATAGGTCTGAAAGGTAGCCTGGCGTAATCGCGGCAGGTGTTCACCAGACGCCAATAGTTCTTCACGGTACTGCCGAAGTCTGGCTTCCCGCAGTTCATTCAATTCTGGACGGTCCAGGCGAAAATTAGCGATTGTGATATCGCCCTCTTCAGACAGTGGCAGCAGCTCGCCATTAACGGAGGGGAAAAAGTGCTTTTCAAAACGCTGATCAACGCACGGATCAAGCAAAACGGCTGTCTCGCGGTATGTGGAGAAGCGCCATGAACCGAGATTGTCATCGGCATACTGGCGCAATTGCTCAAGGTTCGGAATCGGAGCACGTTTGCCCTTGACCGGAAAGAACGAAGGCTGACGCGGAATACACTTCAGACAGATGGGATAGATATTTTCCCAGGCATTGGCGAGCCAGACATAGTAGAGATGCGAGTCAATCCCTCCCAACGTAGAGGTTGCAGACGACGTTGGTCGGAATCGGTAGGGAAGTGGATGATCCTTGCTTTCGCAAAATGCGCATTTCCATCGAAACATTTGTCCCAGCGCATCATAAACAGGGCTGACCTGGTTCAGATTCAGTTCCAGGTCTTCCATGGGCACACGGGTTTGAGAGCGCTCCTGAGTGTCCAGACTGAAGAACTCCAGCAGTTGCTCTCTGGACTTCCTGAATTGCTTTTCGCGGAAAATGGAGGGAGGTACTTTGTTGCGTAAAAATCGTTGCATTGCTCATCTTCCCTGACACGGCGAAACAAACCGCCACAGATCATCGCCAAACACAGGGTGCACGATATAGCATGGGGCCACTATCGAAAAGTCTGTGATGGTCCGCGAAGGCTGTCACGAGTCATTGGGGCATACCTAGTGTCCACGGCTACAGGAATGGCTTGTTTCAAGCAATAGCCGTTACTCCCAGCCGGCCGCCTTCGACCTACAACATGCGGTGGCGGAAAGCAGCATCCGGCAATCAGGTCGACAGCTACTCCCCACTCATACAGTTTCCTTCCGTGCACTCATTCAATTCTTGCCGCGGTTCGGTGATCACGTCTTTTATTGACGCGGTCACTGATAAACGTTCACCGGGTACGGCTATCATCGCGCGACAACATCCAGAGCGGAGCCGGTATGCCATTCCCCATCCTGCCGTGGGCAGAAATTTCTAACAACTACCGTCGCGGCACTATCTTGCTCGGCAACGGTGCGAGCATCGCGATTGCGCCGACCTTCGCGTATGGCTCTCTGCTGACGCACGCTCGTGAGAATGAGTTGCTCGACGGCGATGTGCAGCGCCTGTTCGACTTCTTCGAAACCAGCGATTTTGAGCTTGTCCTGCGGCTGGTCTGGCAGGCCAGCAACGTGAACCGGTCACTTGAAATTCCTGACGAGCGAACGCACCAGGCGTATGTGCGAGTTCGAGACTCCTTAATACAAGCGGTCCGCAGCGTACACCCTGAGTACGAGCAGGTCACACAACATCTGCCCAACATGTACCAGTACCTTAAAGGGTTCGACACGGTGCTCTCGCTGAACTACGACTTGCTGGTCTACTGGACCATGGCGCACGGCTTTAACGTCGACGATGGTCACAAGTTCAAGGACTGCTTCCGCGACGGCAGTTTTGACGACGATTGGCGGCGATTCCGTTCGCTTTACGGCGAGCGCGAAAATACCTTGGTCTTCTACCCCCACGGTAGCTTGGCTCTGAGCCGTAATAACGTGGAGGAAGAGTTCAAAATCCATGCTGCAGGCCATGGGCTGCTGGAAGCGATCCTGCGGCAGTGGCGTAGCGAACGAGTTGTGCCTCTGTTCGTCAGTGAGGGCACCGCCGGGCAAAAAATCAACTCAATCCGTAGCAGCTATTACCTGTCCACGGTCTATCGGGAGGTCCTCACATCGCCACGCAGATCGCTGACCCTGTTCGGCTGGGGACTGGGGGAGCATGACAGGCACCTGCTCAAGCGAATGCGAGGCAGTGGCATCCAGCGTGTGGCCGTTTCAGTATTTCGGGGCAGCCAGGCTTACTGCAATACGGCCCATCAGATCATCCAGGATGACCTCGGCGAGGTAGAAGTAGATTTCTTCGATAGTGAGAGTCCCGGGTGCTGGATTCACCCGGCAGACGAATAGACTGGAACTTTTGGGAGCTAGAAAGGCCATGCAAACAGCGTCGCTGCCGGCATGGCTCTACCGGACAGGATTGGCTGCTGCAGAAGACTGCTTTGTCACCCGGCGTGGTAATTGCCGACGACGATGGTCTGAGGTATGAACTTCTGCATCACGACCTTGATAGGGATATTGCCGCAGCCTGGACATTCGGCAGGCCAGCGCGCCAATTGGCCAGGTAAGCAGTCAGGTCTTGGCATTTACTACGCTGCGGTCTCCTTCAAAAGCGACGCCAGTGTGGTCGCATGGCAACATAGCTTCCCGGTGAAGGCTTTTCTGCGTGTTCCCGGGCTAAGCACCTAGCTCTTCTTTAATGCCTACATCTAGCCGAGCGGTAGGGATGATGCTTGCGCCTGCACCTGCTGTGATTCTATTAGGGCGTTGAGTCAGCGGCGGACGACATATTTGCGGAACTGTCGGCGCAAATTGCATAGGAGGTGGCGTGACTGTTATCGCCAGCACAGCATTGACCCTGTTGCTGAAACCTTACTGATCCAAGCTTCTACCTTATGAACCGTTACCAGTGCTGGTTTTATGCGGTTGCTGTTGGAACATCATGGCATTGGCCAATGGGTCAATTTGACGCCAGCGCCAACAGCAAGACCTTCGCAAGCGTGTTCGTGCACGGCCTGCGGAAAGGGTGGGCGACCTCGTCTTTGGACTTGCGCTTACTTGAGCAGATCTTACGTGGGGCCTAACCGCGCATGACCCACCGCTCTGCGAATCTAAAAACCATGTCGTTCGTCTGCTTGGCAAGAGCTATCGCCAAAGGAGTGGGTGTGGAATTGCCGCACCCTAGCTATACGCGCTTGATCATCAAGGCAGCAAGCGAAGGGCTGGAGTCGGTTTCCCAGTCGGGACTGGCGTTCAGCAAGGTTGAGCTCATGCTGCTCGATTTACGTCAGCCCGGCGAGCTCTCAGGGGGGCTAGTCGAGGTGACCCAGCACGAGCGTAGCGGTGAGGTGATGCAGGCGATGGATTGCATCAATGCACTTTCGGAGAAAGGCACGGTCCGCTCTGCAATTGCACCTGCTGAGCCGATTTGATCAACCGGAGTTTACGAGATGCCTGAGTCAGCTGTGGAGCGCACATTGAAGGTGAGGCGACTTGAACTTCCTTATACTGCTCGGCCCCCATGGCTGCCGGTAAGTCATCGGCAACCATTTAGAATGCGTTGCACAAGGACATTGAAATGCAAGATGAAGCCGCCGAGGTAAAACCGAAACTGCTCGTAGAAATAGAGAAGGATCGTAGTGCTATCAACGAGCAGATTAGCCGGATCAAGACAGAGCTAGACGCTCCGTCAGTTCCTGATGACGACGAAAGCCGTACTCAAGAACAGCGATATCGCAAGCGTGCGCTAGAGTACTTTCTCCAGAAGAACGAGGCTGCTGCGGCCGAAATAGAAGAGTACATCAAGGTTCAACTCGACAACGCTTCGCTCACTATTGCGTTTCAATGCAGCCCTGAGATGAAGAGGGCGTTTGGCTCCGGGTCACTTCTGGGCTTCAGTCCACCGTGCCTCTTTGACGCCCTCACTTATAGCTATCGGTTCCGTAATCGGCGAACCCGAAACTTCAATCCCGATCTCCTGGAGGAAATTGATTTTCGCTTCCTGTCACTGCGTGTATCTGTGTACCGCGAGAATATCGACGAGATTCGGGCGTACTACAAGCGTCGGGAGGTAACCGATGACTACTACCAGGTAGCTGAGTGTTACATCGAGGAGAACATCATTCCGAGGTTTTTGGAGGCCGGTCGTAACGACATTCATGTTGCTGGCAAGGGCGATCTCGTAGAGCACATCGTCGAGCGTTTCAAACAACGCGATTACATTTCGTTGTCGTTCATCCTCCCGCCGTTCATCGAAGGGACCATTCACAACATCTGCCAGACGCTTGGCCTGAAGGAGTCGATGAGTGAGAGAGCTGCTCTTAATCACCTGCTCGAGACGATCCAGAAGCACACCGATGTAATCGGCATGGAGTACCTCCTCTTCATCATGCCGATTCGTCGCAATCGCATCGCTCACGGTCGGGATCTCTACGCCAGCTTCCGGGAGGTCGCAGTGAGCTTCATGCTAGATCTCGATCTCCTTCTGGTGCTCGCCAAGCACAGTGAACTTCCGTTGAACGGTCTCCTGGATGTGCTTCGGCAGCCGACAGTAAAGAAGGTCAAGAAGATCTTCACCATGGGAATCGAACAGCATCACGTTCGGCTTGAATCCGAATGCAGGGAGTTGGGCGCATGGATCAACACTGAGGAGTTCTGGAGCCAACTGGATAAGCAACTCACACAAGCTGATGTCGACGCAAAGGAGACCCAACGCTTCGTGTGCAAACTCGAATACCTTGCGGTGTTGTTCGGCGATGATGACGTCGCAGCGCTGATAAAGGCTCGTGCCAAGGAGTTCCTAAGATACACCTTGTCCGCAGCACGTCAGCGTCTGGTGGAGGATGCTGAAAAAAGAGCCCGCTTACTCGATATGCTCAAAGCGAGGCTTGCCGGTCACGACTGAACTTCACCGTCAGTGCTTAATGAGATCATCACACCTGCACCTTACGAGACCTACGATTTAGCGAAGATCGTCATCAAGAGTAAGAATCCGGTCTACGCTCAACTGTGCGTTTGGGCCTGACATGTGAAATTCCAACGTTCTGGACTTCTATGGTTCGTCAAGGGCTCCGCGTATCTGTCTGGGTACGTGGGCCTGCTCAACATAGCCTCCGGAGGGGGAATGAATGGAATCATGGCATTGAAATACTACTATTTGTGACAAGCCAAAGGATGGGGATGGAAATGCGGATTTCTCGTGTCAGGCTAATCAATTTCGCTAATTTCTCGGATGTTGACGTCGAGACCGGTGACAGCATAGTCATTGTTGGAGAAAACAAGGTTGGTAAAAGCAACTTCATTCGCGGGCTGCAGCTGATTCTTGATCCGAGGTTGTCTGAGCGGGATAGGCAGCTGGGCCTTGAGCATTTTTGGGATGGACTAGGCGCCAATAAGATTGGCGAGAGCATTGAAATTTCCGTGGATCTGACGGACTTCACCGGCGACCCTCGGTTGATGGCCCACCTCAACGATTGCGTGATCGATCCAGGCCCTCCTATGGTGGCTCGACTTACTTATCGTTACCAGCCTAAAGCCGCGCTTGGAAATGCAGCAGAATCACTAACTGACTATGAGTACGTAGTCTTTGGTGGTCACGATCCCGAAATGCATGTCGGAGGCGGCCTTCGACGCATGTTGCCAATGGATGTACAGGGAGCGTTGCGTGACGCCGAGAAGGATCTCGCAAGTTGGCGCAATTCGCCATTGAGGCCGCTCATCGAGGATCTTGCCGCGTCTTTGGACGACGATGCCCGTGAAGAGATTCAGAACCAGATCGATGAAGCACAGCGCGAACTGGCCGGCCACGATGAAGTGGTGGCTGCGGCAAACCGCATCAGCGATCGGCTAATCGCTATCGCTGGTGGTCAGCATGCGGTTCCTGTATCGCTCGGACTCGCTCCCACTCGAGTGGACGCGTTACTGCGTAGCTTGCGGTTACTGATCGACAATGGCGTACGCAGCGTCGGTGAAGCCAGCCTGGGAACCGCAAACCTGATTTTTTTGGCGTTAAAAAGCCTCGAGCTTGATCGGCTCGTCACCGACGGGGAGCGTGACCATACCTTCTTTGTAGTCGAGGAGCCTGAAGCGCATCTGCATCCACATGTGCAGCGCCTCGTCTATCGCTATTTTCTCGGAAGAGAAACTGAGGATGGCGAGGATTCCCCCCCGCTGACAACAATCCTCACTACACATTCGCCACATATCGCGAGCGTAGCTCCGATCAGATCAATCGTTCTACTGCGGCATGACGCGGTGTTAGGTGAGACTGTCGCTGTTTCCACAGCGAACGCGCCTTTTACTCAGCGTGACGAGGAGGACCTTCAGCGTTACATCGATGTTACTAGAGGCGAGATTTTCTTCGCTCGAGGTGTGATTTTAGTTGAGGGAGACGCGGAGCGCTTCCTCGTTCCCGCATTCGCCGAGGCTCTAGAAATCCCGCTCGACATGCTTGGAATTACCGTGTGTTCGGTTGGGGGAACCAACTTTACACCCTACGTAAAACTTCTGGGCCCCGAGGGCCTAGACATCCCCCATGTGATTCTCACGGATCTTGATCCCGTCAACGGCAATCATCCGTTGGTCCGCAGACGACTGATCAACGTTCTTAATGTGGTTCAAAGCGACGTAGACCATGAGGACCTGGATGCGGATGAGGTGATTGAGCTAGGCGAAGAGTACGGATACTTCGTCAACGAAAACACCTTGGAAACTGAGCTTTTCGCGGGCGGGCTCGCGGAAGCGATGCAGGAGGTCATTTTAGAGGAACTCTCTCTAAGGCGGGTTACTTTGGGCGCCCTACAACAGTGGGTCGACGATCCGGGGCAGGTCGATGAAGACCGCTTGCTGAAGTTGATCGATAGGATCGGGAAGGGGCGATTTGCGCAGGCTCTAGCTCCATCTGTTTCGGAGCACGTTTGTCCGGACTATATTCGGGCCGCGCTGGAGCACATCCGCAATGCCGTCGCGTAGTGTCAGTACAGCCTACTTGGCACAGGCAGCCGAGTTGGCAGGAAACCCAGGTCAGTTGGCAGCATATAACTCTCAGGGGCATTGCGTAGTACTCGCTGGCCCTGGAAGCGGAAAAACCAAGACGCTCGCATTGAAGCTGGCCCGTATCCTCGCTGAGGACGTTCAGCCCCCCCGTGGTGCTGCATGCATCACTTACAGCCAAGAGTGTGCGCGTGAGTTGACTCGCCGGCTTGAGGTGTTGGGGTTGCGAGAGGCGCCGAACCTATTCATTGGCACTGTCCATGGGTTCTGTCTGCGCCATCTGTTGATGCCATACGGGCGCTTAGCTGATCTGCCGATAGAATTCCCTCTCTCAGTGGCATCTCAGCGAGTGGGTGAGCGTTTGCTCAAGCAATCTGGAGACCGGCTCTTCGGACCTAATCACCCTTACAAAGCGATCGATCTTGGACGGCATCGCCGCTCCGTACTGAACCGAAATAGCATTGCTTGGAGTAGCGAAGAGGAACTCGCCGCTTGGGCTGACGCTTACGAAGCTGCATTGCGTCAGGATGGGCTAATCGACTATGACGACATGGTTGTCTTTGGCCAGCAGTTGATCTCCGATCATGATTGGGTGCTACCGCTGGTGCAGGCAAAATTTCCAGTGCTGGCAGTCGATGAATATCAGGATCTGGGGGTCGCACTCCATCGAATAGTTACGCGCCTGGCTTTCGATGGTGGTGTGCGCCTGTTCGCGGTCGGCGACGCCGACCAATCAATCTACGGTTTCACTGGTGCCGATGGCGCGTTGCTCATGGAGCTCGCCGCGCGCGAAGACATCGAACCAGTCAGACTTCAGCTGAACTATCGCTCAGGCGCCGGAATTGTCAGTGCTTCGGAAATGGCTTTGGGTGAAGCTCGAGGCTATAGGGCGAATGACCCAGCCCGTCAGACGACCATCGAGTTCGTCCTTTGCCCCAATGGGCTGTCGGATCAGGCCGCACATGCCGTCGCTCAGATCATTCCCACGGCCTTAGCGTCTAAGCCGGGGCGAACGTTGGGCGATATCGCAATTCTTTATAAAGATTATCGTGCAGGCGATGTGGTCGCTGAGGCGGTGACAACGGGCGGCTTCGATTACATCCGGGTGGACACCGCTGCGCCTTATCGTAAGGTTGCGTTGACGAGTTGGGTGGAGGATTGCGCTGCTTGGTGTGCGGGTGGCTGGCGTGTCGGACATCCGCAACTGCGCGGGCTAATTGACCGCTATTTCGCCTTCCACAGGTCGGGCTTAGACGATGTGCACGCTCGACGCAAAGGGCATGAGCTCACCGCTTTACTGTGGCAATTGCGTGCTGACCAGCAGCCCGCACGTAACTTTGTTGCTTCGTTACGTAACGGGATCGTGGATCGCCTAGTTCATGATGAGTTGGCGCTCGCTGATCAGAAAGAGCAGTTAGATCGTATGACGACAGCTCTCGCCGAGGGCGGTGCGTTGGCTACGCTGGACATCACGAGCTTGGGCGGACGTGATGGTTCGCCGGACCACCTCAATTTACTGACACTGCACTCAGCGAAGGGGTGTGAGTATGACGTGGTAATCATGGTCGGTCTCGATCTCGGAAATTTGCCATGGCGAAATGAGAGCCCCGAGAAGTTGCGCGAAAGTCGCCGGCTTTTCTATGTTGGGCTTACACGTGCGCGTGATGAGGTCCATATGCTGTACTCTGGTTTCGTTGACGGCCGCTATGGCCCGATGCGCCTGGGGCGCTCGCCATTCTTGGATGAGCTGGAGCAACGAATGCGCGCAGCCGGTCTGTGAGTGTTGTAAGCGGCCGTTGAAGACTACAACTTCCAAGGTGGTAGGGGGGGCTTTCAGTGCATGTCCAAAATCTTGATTGAGTGGGGGCAGAGAGGGTAAGGCGCATCCACCGCATTGAAGGCGTCAGCAGCGGGAAGAGGTCTGATGTCATAACGTATTATCCGCTGCAGGCAGGCTGAAGTAAGCAGGTACTAAACTTTAGCGCATTGGGTCGGAGTGCAGTCACTGAGTTTTAATGGCGACACCGTAGCTATAGCTCATAGGGATGGAGCCCAAATGATGACCCTATGGCATACCAGACGTTTTGCCATTGAACTTGCACCAGGTCGGTTCCGACGAAATGAGTTTCCTGGTTTCCCAAGCGCAGAAGCTTGCCATTGGCCAAGTACTTATTGGTGGACAAACCCATCTGTCGATCACTGAGTTGTTGAGGTAGGACAGCTCGAAACGGGGCCGCGTAGACCGGGTCATCCGCGACCAGCATGAACTCATCGAACAGGTGAGCATAGGCTTCCATGTGCTCACCTAGATCAAGGGTGTACCAGTCGCTTGTCAGGGTATTGAACCTGACCTCTCCAGTTTCGTATTCCATCACCAAGCTATTCAGGTGATCGATTTCGTTTCGGTCTTCCGTTGGGCAAAAGACGAACACGGTGATGAACGACCTTTCGTGAAGCCAAGAAATCGCATGTGGAATGATGCTCTCAATCGATTGGGGTTCCAGAGTTTTGTCAGGATGAATGTCCCGATAAAAACTCAGTGCCAAGTGCATCTGCTTCATTACGAATGTGTAATCGACGTACATGACACGATATTTCGCTGGAGCCCGCTGCATGCGCTCAAGGTAGATTTGCCTAACATCCGCAACGCATTGCCGCACATCACGGTTGATCTCACGTCCAGTGAAGCGGATCACTGAGTAACCAGCGCGGGTAAGATACCGCTGCCGGATCGCATCCTTTTCGAGCTGTTCCTTTGTCGAGTGATATGCGTGCCCATCCAGCTCGACAATCAGCCGTGCATCTTTGAGAATGAAGTCGACCCTGTATCGATGATGTTTTACGGTGTCTCCGAACCAGTGTTCGCTCTCGATGGCACTCGCGAGATCCTCAATCGCGTTGTGGAACTCCTGCTCGATGTAGGACTGCCCCCGGTCGTGGTACCACGAAGGCGGAGTCTCATCAGTGGGGTGGCCTGGGTACTTCATTCGTCGTCTCCGCTGACATACTGCCCGGTTGCCGTTGACTGCTTACACATACCACCGAGCATGAGTGCTTTCTACGACTGTAGAGGGCGTTAGGGTGCTGGTGAATGGCCGCAATACTCCCTGTTAGATTTCGTCTACAGCCCACCGTACGATGCTTTTTTCGAAGTGTGTCAACGGTGCTGATTCGATTCTAGGTGCCCATGCGCGTAACTTGTCGAGTAGTTGGGTAAGGTTTTCTGAAGGTAAGATCGCCCCTTTGAATTTCGAGGAGATCTGCGTCGGCACACCGTACTCATCCAACGCGGTGAGCAGCGGATCATGGAACAGGTTTTCAAGCTGTTCGGCGAAAAAGCCAAAGTCCCCTGGCTCGATGCCCCTGCGGGTCAAAACGTCCGCTTGGATCTTGCTCAGCGCCATGATGTCTCGGGGAAGGCGGTATGAAATGACGTTGCGTATGAGCTTGAGCCGTTGCCCTATCGACTCGCTGGGAGTCCGGTCGGAGCCATCCTCATCAATCGCCTGCTGGAGATAGGCCTTGAAGTCTTTCTGGGCTCTGAGGGCATTGATATGCCAAGCGAGTTGCAGCCCTGAATGGATACCATACTCCGGCAGCCGATGAGGAAGGTGCTCATAGATCAGAGTACAGAGATACTCAAGTTGCTTTTGCTCTGGGTTACCTTTCCACGTGAGCCATACGCGACCCAGCGCGAGCTCTCGCAGAATGCGGTCGGCCAATTCGACCTGACGTTCGACTGGAATGTGCCTGTTTTCGATCAGCGTCGCGACGGACAGCTGAGGAGTCGCATAGGCAGCCTCAAGACGCTGCCGCGATTGGTCGGTGAGGTATTCGGGTTCGAGTTTCATGAGCAGTCCCATAGGGGACGCCCCGTCTTGCAAGCCGATTGGGTACTCGACTATGAGGCTCTTCTCCTCTGGTGGCTCCTCCAGCATATGAACCTTACCGATGAAGTATTGATTCATTCGCCCGGCGCGCCCGGAAATATTCTTGAATGTGAAAAAATCAAAGGGACTGTTGTTGATTCTTCGGTCATAGATGATGACGTTCTCTGCCGACGTGTTCACCCCCTCGATCATGGTGGACGTACAAATGATGTAGCGAATGGTTCGCTCGTTGAACAACTTCACAAAATATTGCTGGATGGCCCTTGGTACACCGCCGTGGTGAATGCCGATGCCTAGCGAAATCGCCTTCGCTACGTTCCAAGCAGGATGATAGTTATCCGCGATCCATTCTGAAATTTCACGGGTGCCATCAAGCGCAGAGAAGTCCCCCTCATCGATTAAATATTGCGCGACCCGATTTGCGCTTGCCGGTGACTGGCAGTAGATCAGGGTAGGGGAGGTGATCTGCGAGCACAGCTCAAGAAGCTTATCCTTTCGCGTGTCGCCGCGCGTTCGCAGGTTGTAGTGCGTCACGTCGACTGCCACGGTCGAGAAGTTCGAGGGAATGAAATTGTACTCATACCCATCCAGGCCTTGGATGTTCTGAATGTGTGGGCCGAGTAGATAGAACTGAGCATTCAGCTTCGCAAGCTTGTGAAAAGCAAGGCTGAGATCAATAGATCGATTCTTTTCGTCAGAATCGCTGGCAAGGTCGAGCTTGTAGAATTCGTCAATGACGAAGAAATCAACATCACCCAGGTCATCACGCTGGAGCACCCTCTCCTGGGTCAGCAAGTACACATTAATAGGGGCGTCTGTTGCCGCTTGGCTAGGGTGCGTGATGATGTTGCACTGCTGACGAAAGCGCCTGACCAGCCGCCGGCGAGTTTCATCAATGAGCGCGATCGTAGGCACGATCACTACAACCTTTCGGAACTTGCCCTGTGCGAGGACAGCATCAATCACCAGGCTCTTACCGACGCTGGTCGAGGCACTTAGTACGACGTTTCTGCCTTGCATCAACAAATGGAAAACATGTGCCTGCAGGCGATGAAAAACCATGCCTTTCTCAATCCCTTCCACTCGATGAACCTCATAGGCCAACCGGTCGGGGAACGAAACGCTCTCCACATGTGGGGTGATGTAGGGGAACAGTCCAACGGTACGAACTAGGCTGAGCAGCAACGACTGTTCGACTTCATCGAACAGCTCGAACTTGTCAAGCGCCCGAATGACCAGGTCACGGCCCTCCCATTCGGGATGACCCTTGTTCACGATAGAGCTCATCCCCATGAGCAGGCCGGATTTGTCACTTTTGAGATCGTAAAGGTTCTCTAGCTGTTGTTTGATGAGATCGTATTTCATATCAGCTAGCAGCCTTGCAGAGCGCATTAAATTTCTGAACGAGCTGGTGGATGCTCTCGATCGGCACCAAGAAGACCACTACTCGGACTTGTTTGATCTTTGACGGTAATGTATTGGCCAGCGCATTGTAGTGCTGGGTAACCTCTGTCTTGAGGTTGGCCAGATAATCAGACAGGTACCCCTCGGACAACGCGTCGCTGTCGTAGGCGAGCAGGATCGGGAAGCACAACACACTTAGCATTTCCTGCGCAGGAGCATTGCGGTGCAAGGCCTTGTTGAAGGCTTCGGCCGTGGGTAGGTGGTGATGAGGCTCGCGGAGCGTGATGATGATCTCTCGCTCCTCAGTTAGCGCTGCTCTGGAGATGGTGGCATCGAGCACATCGCAAATTTCTTTCAGTGCCTGATCCATCGTTCCGGTGGAAATCATCCGCGACAAACCAAGCCATAGCTGGTCTGCTTCACCCGGTTTCTGGACGATGTGCGCATTGCCGAACTCGGAAAGCTTGCCGTTGACCGCATAGAAAACCTTACATGCGATTGGCTCGCTGTGTTCCCGACTTCGCAGGATGGCATGCAATATCAACTCTGCAATCAATCGATCCCGAGGTACGGCGGCTTGGGTCAACGTGTTGATGGATCGCGCCAATGCCGTTGGCGTGTGGTGTATCTGGAAATTGGCGATTTCGCTCGCACGTAGACAGAATTCAGGCAGCCACTGCAGCAAGTGCTCCGCTAGTTGTTGGGCTCGCCATTCCTCGAAATCGTACTCGACGTCAAACCCAGACAGGGTACGCAGCAAACCATCCTCTGTGGTCGTATGGAACTCCACCAGGAACGGATCGGGCTTGGTCTTGTATGGTTTGGCAAAGGCGGCAGAGTGCTTAGCAGCTGCACCAAGTAGTGCTTTCAGTCGCGCGAGGGCTGCCTCACGGCGGATTATTTTCTTCTCGGGCAAGGTTTTGACATCAGCAGTTGCAGCGTCGTCGGCCCAAGCCAGGAAGGCATCGTAGATCTCTTTCTGCTGGCGATGAGAAGGGGTCTCCCCATACAGATCGATAACCTCAGCAAGGACACGTAGATTCGTTGCCTCCAGCGACGAAGCATCACCGCAAACTTGCCAGACGAAGTTGTCTGCCCAATAGGAAAAGTCCCGCCCTCTGACAGACACGGTCTTGAGCTGCTTGGCCAGCGTCCGCCCTCGCTGGGTGGCTAGGTCGGGGGTAACCCGTCTGTCCAGTTCCTTGGCGAAATACTCCAGCGCCTTTGCGATATCGCGTTTGGACACGATCCTGAAGCAGGCTATGCCCGGTCGCACATCGCATTTTAATGATTTCTGAAACAGGGAGGAGTCAGCTTTCTGCTTCTCCAGGGCGGTGCACTCGGTCAGGTTCCACTTCTTATCACTTTCGGTGGTCTTGACTTGAATGTACTCATTGACAGTTTCCCCAGCATTCTCAGAAACCGCGACGATGTCATCAGCAGTTTCGCATTCCACTTGGAGATAGGTACTGTCACGCAGCATCTTCAAAATAAACGCAACGGCGACGTGATCCTGGTATTTGAAACCTTGTCGAGCTGCTGGCCCACCTTTATTTGATGGGCTTGGAATACTCACCATGACGTCCTTGTATCGATGAAGAAGGTTGGCGGCCGGGCTTGTGAAGAGCAAGCGCAAGCTTACGGACACATCCATTGATGGCTCCACGCTACCATCATTGGCGATCACTCGACTATCCCCACTTGTTCTCGTACGGAGGGTCAGCCATTAACTGAGGTGATCGAATAGCGCTCGACGGTGGTTGGGAACAGCAAAGGGTGACTTTTCGAGAAGGGAACTGTTGGGCGTTAGGCTGGGGGCATCCTTTTCAAACCATCCATAGCATGCCCTCAGATATGCCCCCGGGAGCCTCATCCTCTGGAAGTGGATGGATCTCGATGGTCTGTGAAAAGGCAGAAATGATCAGCTGAACAGCCTGCCCGACGACGCCTAGAGACTCTCAGGGTCGCCGAAGAACATCTGAATCCTCGAACGCAACCAACGCTCCGCCGGATCATTATCCTGCGCCCCGCGCCAGGCCATATGCAGCTCAAAGCTACGCACTTCAATCGGCAGATCCTCCGCCCGCAAACCGCCGCCAGCGGTGAGGGCCGCTGCGGTGTAGTCCGGCACCGTGGCGACGATATCGGTCCCCGCCAGCAGGCTGCCCAGGCCGTTGAACTGGGGCACCGCCAGCACCACATGGCGCTTGCGGCCGATCTCGTCCAGCGCTTCGTCGATGAAACCGGACAAATCGCCAGCAAACGACACCAGCGCATGCGGCCGGGCGCAGAAGTCGTCCAGGGTGATGCTGCCGGGCATGCTGTCGGCGCGCAGCAGTTTGGGCTTGCTGCGGCGCAGCACCTTGCGCTTGGCATTGGCAGGCAGGTCGCTGGTGTAGCTGACGCCCACCGAGATCTCGCCCGAGGCGAGCAGGGTGGGCATCAGCAGGTAGTTGACCCGGCGCACCACCAGGACGATGCCGGGCGCTTCGGCGCGGATGCGTTTGAGCAACTGCGGCAGCAGGGCGAATTCGGCGTCATCCGACAGGCCGATGCGAAACACCGAGGTGCTGGTGGCGGGATCGAACTCGGCAGCGCGGCTGACGGCGGTGGAGATCGAGTCCAGCGCGGGCGACAGCAGGGCGAAGATTTCATGGGCGCGGGCCGAGGGCTCCATGCTGCGCCCGGTCCGCACGAACAGCGGGTCGTCGAACAGGTTGCGCAGGCGCGACAAGGCGGCGCTGATCGCCGGCTGGCCGAGAAACAGCTTCTCGGCGGCGCGGGTCACGCTGCGCTCGTGCATCAGGGTTTCGAACACGATCAGCAGGTTGAGGTCTACGCGACGCAGGTCGTTACGGTTCATCGATGCGCTTAGCCTATTCGCCAAAGGTGGGGCAGGGGTGAATCTTAAGGCCAAAGGCTGTTACCCTGCACCGATTTCCGGGGGCCAATGTGCGAAATTGCCAGGGGCCCAATCAATGACAAGCATGTCGACTATTAACGGCCACTGATGGTCTAACGCTCAAAGCCCGGATAAAGTCCATGGTAATACGAGGTTCACACAGGCGAGGTATGCGATGTCCCGCATGATCCGATTCCATACGTTCGGCGCGGCCGATGTGCTCCGTTGCGAGGAGCAGGGCGAGCCGTCGCCCGCCGCCGGCGAGCTGCAGATCCGCGTCGAGGCGATCGGCGTCAGCTGGTACGACGTGCTCTGGCGACAGAACCTGGCGCCGTCCAAGGCGCGCCTGCCGGCAGGCATCGGCCATGAAATGGCCGGTGTGGTGACGGCAGTCGGCGAAGGCGTCGACGATATTGCTGTCGGCGACCGGGTGGCCAGCTTCCCGGCCACCAGCGCCAATGATCACCCGGTCTATGGCGATGTCATCGTCTTGCCGCGCACGGCCATAACCCGTTACCCCGATAACCTGACGCCGATCGAGGCCAGCGTTCACTACACGCCGCTGCTGATCGCCTATTTCGCCTATGTCGACCTGGCCCGGGCCAAGGCCGGGCAGACTGCATTGGTGACCGATGCCAGCCACTGCGCAGGGCCGGCCTTCGTACAGCTGGGCAAGGCCTTGGGGCTGAAGGTATTTGCCGCCACCAAAGAGCCGGAGCAGCGTGATTACCTGCTGAGCCTGGGCGCTGACAAGGTCATAGTCACCGAAGAGCAGGACCTGCTCATGCAGATCGGTAAATACACCGATGGGCGTGGCGTCGATATGGTCCTGGACGGCCTCGGTGGCCCGCAGATGTCGCTGCTGGGCGATGTTCTGGCACCACGTGGCAGCCTGGTGCTGTATGGGCTGCAGGGCGGCAACCAGACGCCATTTCCGGCGTGCGCTGCGTTCCAGAAGAATATTCAGTTCTACGTGCACTGCATCGGCAACTTCACCGGTAAGCCTGAGCTGGGCATCAGCCAGGACCAGGTGGCGCTGCAACGGGCGCTGCGCGATATCAACCAGTTCACCGCCGACAAGCTGCTGACGCCGCAGATCATCAAGGTCTACCCGTTCGAGCAGGTGGTCGAGGCGCACCGTTACATGGACGAATGCCCATGCGGTGGTCGTGTGGTGCTGGACATGGGGCAAGCCTGAGCGCTGTCTATCTAGTTCAAACTAGGCCTTAACCCTCAAACGCCCGGTGCATCGCATCGGGCGTTTTGCTTTTATGGGGCTATGAGGCCGATCTGAGGTGTTGATTCACCCTTTGCCTTGGCAACCCTTAGCCGGACCTGGTGGCGATTCACAGGGCTGCTAAGCAGCCGCTTTACCCAAGGCATGTCCTGCACCCGCTGGACCTGCGTTCATTCAGCAGCTATCACTCTGCGTCAGGCAGCCTCTGCCTCCCAAGCCACACACCGTAATGACAACGTCGCTACAGCAGCGGGTGCGGCTGACGACCTGCGCTTTACAACCCATAAAAAAGCCCCGCGGACCAAGGCCAGCGGGGCAAACGGTTGGGGGAGGAGCCAACCAAAGGAGTCGTTAAATCAGTATCAAGAATCAGCGCACACTGGCCACCGTCTCAGGCTGCCAGCCACCGCCCAAGGCCTTGTAGATCGCGACGATCCCGCGATACAGCTCGACCTCGCCCTGGGCCTGGGCATCCTCGGCACTGAGCCGTTCGCGCTCGGCGTCCAGCAGCACCAGGTAATCCACCGTGCCTTCGCGGTAGCGCACTGAAGCGAGCTCTGCGGCTTTGCGGCTGGCATCGCTCTGGCGCATCAACGCCTGCAAGCGTTGCTGGGTCTTGCCGTAATCGCTGAAGGCCTTGGACGATTCTTCCAGCGCCAGCAATA
>Ga0247827_10000038_pt1 | contig 64896 bp, 57 predicted proteins | sample 12C_Control_Day2_FD_194414 | JGI IMG/M metagenome (GOLD analysis project Ga0247827, IMG submission 194414) | Soil microbial communities from agricultural site in Penn Yan, New York, United States - 12C_Control_Day2 | ecosystem: Environmental > Terrestrial > Soil > Agricultural land | place... | reverse complement strand
GCGTCAGATGACCGCCGAGGTTGTAGCTGAAGCGTCGGGTCAGGTTGTCGATGCGTTTTTCTTCGATCAATCGGTCGGACGCATCGTAGGCAAACTGATACGCCGCGTTGTTTTCGTTGACCAAGGCAGTCAGGCGAATCGCCGGGTCGTATTCGTAGCGAATGCGCTGGCCCTTGGCGTCCTGACGACTGCTCGGCAGGCCACGGGCGGTACGTAGCAGGCGTGTGGTCTGGCCTTTGCCGTCAGTGTGCGTCAGCACCTGGCCGAGGGCGTTGTAGGTGAACGCTTCAGCGCTGCCATCCGGGTGCTGGATGCGCAGCACCTCGCCGTCGGGTTTGCGTCCCAGCGTGGTGGTCTGCCCCAACGCGTCAGTGACGGCGACCAGGTGCTGGCGTTCGTCGAAGCGATACGTGGTGGTTTTACCCGAGCAGTCCTGGAAACGCTCTACCTGGGCCAGAGTGTTCCACCACAGATACTTGGATTTGCCGGTCGCATCGATGATGGTATGCGGCAGGCCGTCGTCACCGTTCAGGTACTCGGTTGTGTGACCGAGGGCATCGATTTCGGCGACGAGGTTGCCCTTGTCGTCGTAGCGCGCTTGCCAGGTGCTGCCATCGGGGTAGTCGACCTGCGTGACCAAGGGGGTCAGGTGGTGATAGCGATATTTGATCGCGCGCCCGAGCGGATCGGTCTCTTCGAGCAAGCGCGAGAATTCGTCGTACTTGAGCGTGACCCGGTTGCCATCAGGCAATGTCAGGCCCGTCATGTTGCCGCTGTCATCGATGTCGATAACGTAGTGCTCGCCGCCGAAGTCGCGACTTGAGGTGACGCGATGATCGGCGTTGTAATGAATTTCGGCTTCGCGCCCGAGTATGTCGGTGATCCACGTGGTACGGGCCTTTATGTCGTAGCGGAACTGGTACCGCTCGCCATCGCTGGTCCAGTGCTCCACCACGCGTGGCTGGCCGCCAATCTGTTCCCAGCGATAGTTACAGGTCAGGCCCAAGGCATTGCTATGACTGGCCATCACGCCATCGACATAGCTGAAACGGCGTACCGAATCGCCGTTGCGGTTGATCACTTCGTTGAGCTGGCCATGGTCGTCGTAGCGGTACTGCACCAGGGTTTCAACGGCCTGGTTGTCGACCACGCGTCTGACGTCGGTCAGGCGACCCAGCGGGTTGTCGTAATGCAGGTGCACCCGCACGCCACCGGTGGCGCTGATGTCGGTAAGCGTGCCCTCGGTGGTGCGGGTGAAATGCAGGAAGTGGCCCAGTGCATTTTCGATGCGTTGCAGCGGCACGGGGATGTTGTCGTCCGCCACTTCACCGAAATAGAAGAAGGTGTTGTCGAGGGTTTGCAGCAGATAGTGGCCGCCTTCGGTACAGACCAGATGCACCTGCTCATGGGGGTTGTAGATGCGCTCCCCCGGCTGCACGTCGACGAATGGAACACTGCGACCCTGATTGTCGGTGAGATAAACGAAGGCGCCGCTGCGCCGCAGGCTCTGCTCCCACGGCAAGACCCAACCCTTGCCGAGTACGCTGTCGACGCTCAAGTCGCTGGCATAAAAGCGCGACCATTGAATCGGCATCAAGCCCGGGAGGCTGAAGTCGGTTTCGTCAGTGATGACTTTGCGCCCGGTCGTTGCGTCGACCGGGTTGCCGATCAGGCCACCCACCGCACGCTCGATGGCCGGCCCCACGACGTAACGCGAAGCCACTTCACCGGCAACAAAACCGGCGGTGAATTTCAGGACACAAGGCATGACAGCTTTCATGCCGGCCTGGGTTCCGGCCTTGATCAACTGGGCGATACCGCCCGCTGCACCGGCGACCGCCATCAGAATGTCGACCGTGGTCCGCAGCCAACCGGGAATTTCGTCGTCCACCGGCAGGTAGCGATAGGTTCCGCCACCGATGAAGACATTGTCCGAACCGCTCGAGAGCGTTGCGCCGCAGGTCAGCTTGTCACCCTTGCGGGCGGCCGCAGTGCCGTTGATGAAGACGTTGGTCGAACCCTCGGCGACCTTCACCGGGCCGGGATGCTTGTCGCAGGCGCCGGTACTTTGCTCCACGTGGGCCGCCTTGCGGCTATTGATGAAGACATTGGGCGACGCGGTGACGATGGTCCCCGCGGGTGAAGAAAACATACTGCCTATTTTCTCCCCGGCCGCGGTCAGCAGGCTACCTCCGACGCCTGCGGCCAAGCCCGCCAACAATGCCACGCCAAACCCACAGGTGAACGTCGCGATCGCCACCGTGGCAATCAGCGCAATACCCAGCGCCGCGCCGATGAGAAATCCGCCCAGGGCACTGGTGTGCGACAGTTCATCGCCAAACCTTGCGGCTTCAAACATGACCGTTACTCCTGAGTGCTGGAGTCGGTCTTGGTGCCACCCGGCTGGCGAGGTTGAAAGCTCGCCAGCAGGTCCATCCAGTTCTGGTTCTGCTCGCTGCTGAAGTCAGCCTGGGCGGTGGTGGAAAAAATGATCGCGCGTCCGGGTTCGATCAGAAACGCTGCCTGGCGCTGATAGAAAGGACGGCCATCGGTCATGTAATACGCATCGATCTGCACGCCGTCGATCGGTGCCGTGGTCGACAGCGCTACGGCTTTTTTGCCCAGCAATGTGTAGCCACGCAGCTTCGACGCGAGCATCTTGATCTGCCGATCGACGTAGGCTTTGAGCGCCTCGCCGGGGAGCAACGTGTCCCGGGAAATGGTGATGCTCAACGGCGCTGGAATGCTTGCTCCGAGCACGAACATGTTGACCGTGCGGTCCTGAAAACCTTGCGGCAACGCAATGCTGCCTTCCTGCAACTCATAATCCATGTGATGTAAATTCCTTAACTCAAAAAATGGGGGATTCAGCGGACCGCGAAGCCATCGAGCATGCCGTCAAACTCGACCAGCCAGAGACTCAGCGCAGGCCTGGCCGGATCAATCTCGCAGGCGATACTCAGCCATTGCAGAGTGTCACGCCCGGCGACCGGCACCAGCGCACCCACCAGACGCGCATGTCGATCGGCATGGCCGCTTTTGAAATGCAGGTCTGCCGATTTCGCCGCACTCCCGGCCACGCTGACATCGCGCTGACGGATGATGCGAACGTCCGAGTGTTCCTCGCGAAACGCCTGCACCGCGGCCTGAAAAAGCTGATCCAGCGTCTGCCCCTGTTGCACATCACGGCGCTTGATTGTCAGGCTGACAGGCTCGCCTTCGTGCTCGACAGTGGTCTGGATTTCGCGAAAATGAAAACCCGTCGGGAACGCCAGATTGAAACCCGCGAAGGTGAAACTGCTGGGCGTATCCTCCAGCGCCACCACCGGTTCGGGCTCGGGTTCCGGCTCGGGTTCAATGACCGGCGCACTACTTTGCTCAATGCGCGCAGCTTCTTCCTGGGCAATACGCTTTTCGGAAATCCGGTCGTAGAGGCTGGTTCTGATCATGGCGCCGCAACCTCAATCATTGACCCTGACCTCGGACCCGGTGATCTGGGTCGTGCCGGTGCTCGTCGTGGTAATCGCCTTGCCTTTGATCTCGATACCGTCCGGCGTTAGGGTGATGCTGCTGTCTCCCACCTGAAGAATGATGTGCTGTTTGGCGTTGACCTGAATGAACTGGTTGTCGACCTGAATCGTCAGCGAGCCCTCCTGGACATTCATCACCGTATCTTTCTTGATGGTTTCGGTGTGCGTGCCACCGACCGTGATCGTGCGGTTGCTGCCAACACTGTGGGTCTCGTCGACCTCGATCTCGGTGTCCAGGTTGCGCTCGGCGTGCATGATGATCTGCTCGGCGCCGGACTTGTCTTCGAAACGGAAAAAGTTTGCCGTGCCGCCGTCACCCTTCATCGAGCGCGTCAGGAATCCACTCTGCGTCTTGTTCGCCGGCAACGCCCACGGCGGCGTGTTCTGGCTGTTGTAGAGGCTGCCCATGATCAGCGGGCGATCTGGATCACCATCAAGGAAAGACACGACTACCTCGTCGCCAACCCGAGGAATCAAGACACTGCCGAAACCGCCACTGGCTCCGGATTGTGCGACACGGACCCAACAGGAACTCTTGTCGTTGAACTCCCCGTAGCGATCCCAGTGAAACTGCACTTTTACCCGGCCCAGTTCATCGGTGTAGATTTCTTCACCCGGTGGGCCGACGACGATCGCGGTTTGTGGGCCATTAATAGATGGTTTACGCGTGGTCAGTTGGGGACGGTAGGTGATCTTACTACGCACGCAAACAAATTTGTTCAGATAACCAGCTTGATCGCCGGTCATATAATTATTGCTACCGCTGTGTTCAACGCTGATGAGCAAAAACTGTCGATTCTCAGCAGAGCCCAGATCGTGTTCGTAGTGCTGCGTCAACTCAAAGGTGAAACCCGGCTTCATGGCGCGACAGTTGCTGTCGCCATAAAACGTTTTTCCGAGTAACTCCAACGCCTCGACCCGATTTCGCACAAATGCTTCACCGTCTTCATAGGAGCCGTGAGTGTACTGTCCGGGAAAGTCGTAGACTTCAAATTTTTCAACATTCCCTTGTTGATTGAGGCTCTGCATGGTGACAGGTAAGAAGTTCCGCGGCTGTCGGTAATCAAAAGTACGCACAGCGATCTTGCCTGACTGCAACTGACGAGTTGCGCTCCAACGAGTGATCGAGTCTGCCGTTTCTGTCACCGATGCGCTGTGAAAACGAATCTGTGGTTGCTCGGGTAATGGATCTAAAGTTCTGGAGTTATCCGCGATAACCATTAGGTGCGAGTCAGCAGTATGTTCAAAATAGTAAAACAACCCCTCGCTCTCAAGCAGTCGCTGTACAAAATTGAAGTCACTTTCGCGATACTGAGTAATGAAACTGCGCTGCTTGAGTGTTTTGCTCAGGCGAAACTCAAATTTCGGCAAAGTACCAAAATTACCAAAAACGTCGACGAGCACGTCTTGTACCGTCTTGTCCTGAAAAATCCGTGAATCAAATCGGCAGGTAAGCATCCACAACCATGGTCCCAGCACCGCACCGTAGCGAATGACTCCACCATCGCTGCCTTTACTACTGAAACGATTGATGTATCCGTTTAAATAACGTGTAGAACCATCCGCGAGCTCAATTTCAACCGTTGCGAGACGGCCGATCAAAGATTTTAGCTTTACATCCGCCCGGTGGCTTAACAGACCTAGATCAAACTGGAAAGGCTTCGATAATGCTTCAGCTCCGGAGAAGTATTCCAGCAACAGTTCTTCGTCTCCGGGCTGGGCAAACGTGTTGAGTTTGAAGAGCCGTTTATTTTGCGGGCTCATCATCGCAAGCAAGTCCATTAACATTTCACTCTCCTTGAAACTGAAGTCTGATAAATCTCAACGATCAATATTTGCAGTGAACATCCGACCAATCAAAGAGGAAGCGCGCTTTTTACGAATCTCTTCAATATTCATAAATGTAAAACAAGAACCTTCTCGCGCCTCCTGCTCCTTCAGGGTTCTTAACGCAGATATACTGGAACGGTGATAAAACAGCATAAACAACGATATGACAATAAAAAGAAACACCAGCATTGAAGTCGACGACTTATATGCGTAAAAAACTGGATAGGTTAAAGAGCCCAAAGCAGCGCCAACCACACCTAATAACCAATGATTTTCCTGGATAGCCCCTATCACCTCGACCCGCTGCCCTCGAACGACTAAAGGGCTATGACCTCCACGCCACCGGTATAGGAAGCCATAGACAATCAAGGACAAGAATACGGGAACGAAACTTATAAAAACAGCTAACGGAGCATTCAACTTTAATTGCTTATAGCAAGTCACCAACGCAGCGACAAATGCAAAACCAGGCGCAATGGCAAGATTGGTAAATAGCCGAAGGCTAGCGTATTTGGTGAACCTTTCCGTCCGATAAGCACAATTTATGCACCAATACGTTAACCATAGGACAGCAAAAACTGCAGGCAAAGTCATAATTTCCGGCAGAATCCCAATCGAGAATGCAGCCAGCAAAGAAAACAAAAACCAAGTACCGAACACCGTGGACAAAAACCGCTGAGACTCAACACTAAACATAGTCAATCCTTCCCCAAAAGAACATCTCCGAAAGAAGTCCCCCAACCTGTAACTTCATCACTCATGACCACCTGTATCAACAAGCCTGCTCCAATACCCAACGCAATCACCACAACTGCAGGGGCACTAACGGTTGCACCAATAATTACACCACTGGCAAAAACCAAACCATTGGTAGGCTGACTGTAAGCAGTTTTTTCAAGGAATTCATCGGTACTCTCTGAACTTCTAATATCCATGACGAGTTGGGGACCAAATGCAAGCAGCGGCCCAGCTGCATTGCCAACAAGTACGCGACCCACGCCCCTTTGACCATACGCAGCGGCATCAACATGACTTGTCGCCCGCAACGCCTTGGCTGCGTTATGAGTAGGTATATGAATGACATCACCCACTACTTTGCCAGCGACTCTATAGATACTGGCTTTGGCTGATGCCGGTATTTCGAGATAAAGCGCACCCGCTATTCGAACAACTTTAATTCGCCCACGAAATGTTTTCTTTGCTGAGACACTACCAGATTTGCCACGCGAGGCAATCCATTTTTTAAGTTGCTTCCTAGTTGATTTATCAATATCAAGAAGGTCTTCAACCTTGGCTGCTCGCGAGCCAGCATGAATAAGCCCCCCAACACTTGCCAAGGTACCGGGCAGGTTCGCCGGTGAAAACAGCAATGGTCCAACTACAGGAATTGAAACTGCCTTTTTCTGTATCTTTGCAAATTGCTCTGCCGTGACATTTACAGCCTTTTTCAGTTTAGCAATAAGGGATATCAGCAGTATCCAGTATTCCTCATATTCGTCTTCACTCAACTCTGCCTCAGGTGAACTCAATTCCTTTATGAGGAACTCAGCAGCACTCAGATCATCGGTAGAGTAGAGCCCTCCGATAGCCAATGAAGAAGGAAACGCTCGGGAAGCAATTTCACTTGGCCATGGTAGTGCCCCCTCACCTAACAACCCATCGTGGGGGCCAACACCCATTGGATCGGCGGCCGTACAGGGATAAAGTCCATTATTCATGCAACAGCTCCTTTAAAAAGTGAAAATCCCTGGATCCTGCGCGGTCGCACATCTGATTATTTCGCTTTTGAAATACTTTCAAACCCTGTCATGGCTCAGCTTGCCGCAATGACAATCGCAAAAATCTCAAGCCCCTCCTGACCGCCAAAGATCACCAGAATCGGTTATTGTTCGGTAGGTAGCGGGGAATCGAAGGCGGTTAGCTGATTTTTCTGGGCGGTCAACTGCCCGTTATCATTCGTTGCATCCCGCAAAAATTGGCCTCAAGTCAGCGATGGAAACCTCTTGAAAGTTCTTTGTCAAGGTAACGAAACACTTCTCAGTGATGGCAATTTGCCTGTTTGATTTTATTTTTCGGTCAGTGCAGCCTGCACTTCAGACGCTTGCCACGTAAGGCGAGTAGACAGGCTTACAGGGAGTTCGTCATGAGTTTGAGTGATACACAACTCGATCAGCTGGGCCGTGACATGGACAGCAATCAACATGAAATGGTCGTTCTGAGCATGGATGACGCAAACGCGTTGATAGCACAACGAAACGGCACCGCAGATACTGGCACCCGGCCACCACCCATGTGCCCAGGACCCAACCGGAAATGCTGGATGGTCTTTGGGGCAACACGCAATCAATCTACAACGCGACCGTACATTCTTTCGTCAATACGAACTGGGGAGTACCGGCAGCGTTGGGCGCCTATGATGCGTACAACGTTGGCCGCTTGCTCAGTGACATTGGCGGAATTGGAACCAAGATTCGCGTCTTAATTAAAAACGGAAAGCGATATGTCGTTTTAACCGGATATCCGGGGTTGCGGAACCGCTTGAAAGGAACTCGTTACGGGATTCGAAATGCTCAGTTAGTTGAGGTTGGAATAGGCAAATATGGGATTCGAGGATCTTCAGTAAAAGGCTTTAAACTTTCTTGCTATGTCGCGGTTGGCATTGAAGTATTGGAATGGGTATTTAATGACGAGGCTGTACTTTCTGATCTTTTTGCAGGCGTTGGCGTTGAGTTAATTAAAGCAGGGATAGCGACTGCGATTGGGTATGCGGCTGCAATGGCGGCAGGGGCGCTTTTTACCGCCGCCGCATTTCCGGTCGCAGTTGGAGCGGTGGTGGTATTCGGCATAGGCATTGGGTTGAATGTTTTGGACAATCAGTACGGCATCAAAAATAGTGTAAAGTCTGGAATGCGCTACGCCCTTCATAACATAGAACAACTACACGAAAAAGCGACCAGAATCAGCATTAAAGACTTGCAAATATATACTGAAAAAGTTGCCACCAGCGTCATAGGCGAACTTATTGATCAAGCATACGACGAAACAAAATCCTGGATTGTCCGGAAAATACAGCCCAACGACCTTCCATTACCTAGCTGGCCAAAAGCTCCGGAACTACCAAATATATCAAAATTGAAATTTTTTTGAAGTCTAGATCACTTATGAACAATAAATCATGCGTATCTGCGCACTCCATGTCTCCTCTGGCCTTCAGACTAGGTGCTTTGGCCTTTGCCTTCTTCATGATACTCACGGGCTTTTTTTCGCTGTATTGGCTTTATGAACACGTGCTCCCAATTTACGGACGCATTTACCGAAACGCTCCCGTTGTAGAGACTCCTTATCTAGCGTTCGGCCTATTGATGGCTCCGCCTATTGTATTAATCGGGATAATAGGTGCCTTTATTGCTGCTTGGACGGGAAAAAAATTTGACCCTCCAAAAAACTCCTTCTTGCTGCGCCTTCAAACTCTGATGTTATACCTGTGTTTCAAGACAATAATATATATTGTACCCGCCACTATGATCCTGACCACTCTTACATTGCTCTATAAAGACTACACACCTTGCCCGAAGCTACTTATCTCTGGGTCGGCCTGGCAGTTGTTCTGGGTAAATGACGAAAACGCCTGCTTCAAGCCTACTCGCTATATCAATGATCATTGGCCTTGTAAAATGATCGGCGAGCAGGAGGTGTGCATACAGGTAGACGGAAGATGAACGACTTAAGAAAGATTCAACTGCTTTAATCAGCCAGCCTGATCAAACAACATTAGGTTGCGGGTGAGGGAACCGGCGCCGTTGAAGACTGTTGATCCTGCTGAACAGGGAGCTAAGGCGAAAGAGGCACCAGCGGTAAAATCTGCGAAAGAACTGATATCACCCATCGTCTAGCTAGCGAGGTAAATTCAACCTTTCCTGAAGGTTGGGCACCACCATACAAACCCGGCACTAGAGTCACCGAATTTACAAATACTATGGATGATATGTATGTCCGAGTGCATGGTGAAAATAATATGGCCCGCTCGGCACGTGATATCACACCGTCAACGGTTACACCTCTGTAATGTTGCAAATACCGCTTCACAAAAATTTCGGATCTTCACCGCACGATGAAATGATGGAAATTTAGCGATTGACAACAGCAACCCGCTAAAGAACTCGAATGCTCGTCGAACACCATCAAAACTGAATCCAAAACGACAATTTACGGACAAAAAACCTCACTTAAAAACAAAAAAAAAACGTCCGAGACAGACAATGAATAAACCAACAATACTTGAACTAGAGAACCTGATAAAACAACATCCGGATATCGCCGCGCTTGGATCACCCGCTGACGCTGTATCTGATGACTGGCTGATAAAAGCCGAAAAAAAAATCCGCCATAAACTGCCTGCATCCTACATATGGTTCCTTCTCAATTATGCAGGAGGAGAAGTCGGGACGGATGAAATATATAGCATCTATGGAATGAACTTCGAGGACATCAATGGTGGAGATATAGTTTTCCAGCACATCAATCGCCTAAAACACAAATCAACAACCACTAAAAAAGTAGTCATCAGCGAAACCGACCTTGGCGAGGTTTTTTTCTTCGATTACGACACCTATAACGGCGAAGAATGCCAGATTTTCGTTAGAATCCCGTCGGGGAAGAACTTATTGTATGCGAACAATTTTTACGAATTTCTCGCCAAGAGAATTAAGGCGTATTTGCCATAAGGAACGCTTTGTCGTGGAACATCACTGCCTCGCACCGAGAGGTTAAAAAACCATGTTTGATCTCAGAAGCTCAAACGAAGCGCTCACCCAATACACCGAGCGTTACGACCACCTGCTCCCTCCGCCCTCTCCTCAGCTGCTTCAGCGCATGGACCCTATGTTGCAGCCGGACGCACCCAGATATCCGAACAGGAAGCCTGAGTGGCTGACTTCCAGGCCTTGCACCCTCACTGAAGAGCTGGCGCAGGACCGCGCAAAGGGTTGCCTGCTGGGAATCAGATCAAGCTGAAACCCGAAATCAGTCGATAAACCTTCACACCCGGCAAAGGATTCAAGCAACAACTCCTGGCCGCCCTTGAGGGCCATGGTCAGCTTGAACAGGCGCCTGTTCAGCGCGGACAACAGTGAGGAAAGATCCATCGCTTCAACTACTCCTTAAACCGGTAACACGTCATCAGGCTTGGGCGGCCTGCTCGTATTGATCATCGAAAATCAGACACCCGGCGACTTGCGCCAGGAAGCGAACCACTTGAACAATCTGCTCAACCACCAACGACTGCGCGCTTCGCGAATGTCGTCGATTTGCATGAAGGTGTACGGGGTGGGCATGGTTTTTTCTTGGATGCGGAGGGTGCGCAGGCCTCTGATTATGTGGCGTGCGTAGAATAAAAATGTGACGGAAACAGCTAGCATCCCAAACAGGGCAACCATACCGGTAGTGAGGAAGCCGGCTGATTTAGTAAAAATACTCGCCGCCAAGGTGGTTGCGCCAGCCACCAAAAGAGGGCTATATGCGGCCGATGTTTTTTGCTTGTTTTGCGGACGTGGCTGCACCTTGATTCCATCATATTCGAATGGATGAAATGACGATTTGCCATTTACCAGGACCAAATATGTTAGCAATGTGACGGCCATTGGAAAAAGCCCTACCATGAGGGCAGCAATACTTGTCTTTCCCCAGAAACTTGCACCAATCACATAAGCTGCAGTACAGGCCAAATAGGAAAATGCACCTGCGACCGCAACAAGTATCGAAGTTAAATAAAAAGTAATTCTCTCACATACATAAACAAGATATATAGTACACATGAATGCAAGCAACGACATAATAAAAAATGCCTGCCAAAAATACTTTAAATTTGAAGGCCCAAATACCATAAAAAAAACCAAGAACCCGAAAAAACCCCAACTAATTTTCTTAATATTCTGGGAATCGATCATTCGTCATCCTCAATCTTCAACGCGTCGCCAACCGTCTTATCAAGTCCGGTTTCAACTATGACCCATTGTACAAGTACACCTGCAACAAAGCTGACGGCCACCACCGCTACCAAGGGCGCAGCAGGAAGCGCAAGGGCAGTCGCACCAGCTGTCATCAACCAACCAGCGCCAACTCCGGCAACTGCCGATGCAATGTTAGTTGGCTGACTTTGCACAGACTTGTTATAGAACTCCGTACCTGTTGTTGAACTTGAATAATCCAGAAATGCGTGCGGCCCTATAGCCAGAGCAGCACCGACAGAATTCCCCCCCATGAACTTCAACATGCCGGTAGCGCCATTCGCATGCAGATGTGTACGTTGGTTCAGTGCAGCCTTGGTATTCCCGATAGGGATATGAGCGACAGACGGCCCCACCGCACCTAGAATTTTATAATGCTTCGCTACGGCCGTCACAGGCACTTCAAAAAACAACTGACCTTCTTTAGCAATGATTTTTATGCTGCCTTTAAATGTTTTACCGGCCGACTGTGCGCCGGGGGTTCCTCGGCTATTGGCCCACGCGTGAAGCTTCGCTTTTTGGGCGGGAGTCATGTCCAGAAGATCAGTAACCTTCCTCGCCTTGGCTGCTGCCATAACGCCACCCGCTGCAGCCGCAATGGTTCCGGGCAAGTTACCTCCCGAAAACATCAGAGGTCCAATTACTGGAATTTTTTCGGCAGCCTGTTGCAGGGCTTGCAGCGCTTCAACCGATACATTAGTGGCGAACTTCAGCTTCTGCAGAAGCTCGCGGAGCAGCAGAGCAGCACGTCTGAATTCATCAGGGCTCATATCCTCGTCGCGAGATGACAACTGATGTACCAGGTACACTGCAGCCGTGTAATCATCGGTCGCGTATTCTCCGGCGAATTGCCCAGGCTGCATGTAGAAATCCATTGCGGACTCGCCTGCAAACCCCTGCTGCCCACGCCCTAGTAGGCCCGGTTGCCTGCGCTCACATCGCATGCTGGCCGAAGTGGGAGGTCTCAGAAAGTTACTCATGCGTGCGCCGTCACTGTCTGCCCGGTCAGGTTCTGAACCGCGGCATCAATCGATCCAGTCGTGCTCCATAATTCGCACCCACGACGCAGATCGATATTTTGCAATCGTTGGCAATTTGACGGTGTAAGCAGTCTAGAGATGTCCATATTTCTGCATATATCCTTGGATACGACCGCAATGCCACTGCGCTGGAGTGACGAGTCGAGGCGTTGGAGAACCACACTCGGAACGCCAAAATTAACGCTTCCAGCGAAACGGTCCTACTGCTGGCATCGCATCGAACTGTACTAAAGCCCTAGAACTCTGCAGGACAGAGGCTACAGCCTTCCGAGCACCATCATGCTGCTTTCGGCAGGCGTGTGTCTCACCGGACTGAACCGCTGAGACATGGGAAAGTACCATCAGTGCTACAAAAAAAAGAAAGTGGTCACAGTTGCTTTAACGTTACACCCCAATTGCCCAAATGAGACACCGCTGAGCCGATGGTTTCAACCTTAGGACGATCAACTTCAGCATGCTCAGACGCAATTCTGGAATTTTGACACCAAATGCGGAGAACAAAAAACCCTGACTCCAAGAGTTTGCAGTTCGGTCTTGTTCATGGGATTCAACTGTAATCGAAAGTGAATAGCACCAAGCCTTCAATCGGCTCTGTCTACGCCGGCCGTCCGGTAATGGTAGCCATGACACCCGTCCCGCTCGTTCACAATCAACGACGTTGTTCTATATGAAAACGCAAAACCCTTGCTGGACGAAAACAACGAACTGCAAGGGCTGCTATCAGATCTTCATCAGCTTTGCGCAGGGAGCCTTTGAACCCGGCGCCCCACGCTTGCCGATGCTGAAAGCCTTCAGGCCTGCTCGAATCGTTGCTGCAGCAAGTGCCGCGCAGTACCTGCAATCAGGTAGGTGCCGATCATGTCCGCCAACTCGGGTAATCCACTCGCGCAATCGTGCGCGAAAAGGAAGCGATGTATATCCCGACATCCCGAAATGCCATCACTTCGTGCCAGTAATATGACACTTATCCTGCAATCTTTTCTTCTCTGGGCAATTCAGCACGCATTGGGTGAACCGGTTCACCTTTTTCAAATTATTTTCATTTAAAAATTGGATCCATGGCGTGCCTGAAACCATTGAATTAACTGGGTTTCGGAACTATCCGACAGACACACCCCACAAGTAATGGCAAGCCGACATCATTGCGGCGTGTAACAAAAACGAGAAAAAATCCGTTCTCGAATGAACTTTTCGATACGTGGTGTTGCCATACACGACGTTACTGGCAACTCAATATCCATATGCCAGCATCACACTCCCGGCGATCCCCGGCAGTGTGTTTTTTTGATTTCGAACATTAGCAATCACTTCTCGTGGACAACGGTTCACTCGAGAAATCAGTCGATCGACATGCCCCGGTTTTTATCCAGGAAGGCGTGAAGTGTTCAAGGACGATGTACCGATGACTCAGACGTTTTTTGATGTTGAAGCATTGATCAAGCTGCGAAGCCAGACCCGAGCCATTTCTGATGCGCTGAAGGCGCAGGCTTCGGATTATCTGGCGACCCTGGCATTGCTGATTCGTCCGCAGACGTTTTTCGGTGAGTACCTGCAGGGCGCGCAACGCAGTAGCGGCCGCGAAACCCAGCACCATTTCAAGGAACTCAAGGAGCTCTACGACCGCATCGGTTCGGGCGCTCCGTTCCAACTGGTCAATGAACTCGAAGTGCCGCTCAACCTGCTCAGCACCACTCCGCAACTGTATGCGCTGGAGTACGACAAGGTGCTGTCCCAAAGCGGTCAAACCATTCGTATCACCAGCCCCGTGCGTTGGGTGGTGGGCTTCAGCTCATTCGACCTGGCGCGTTTTCGTACGGTGATCAAAGACCCCAATCGCAGCAGCGCCGAGTTGTACCGCTTCGTGGTGCATTACCTGGTGCTCTTCTACTGCCTGAGCAAGTCGCCCGGCATCAGCCGCCTGTTCGAAGGCCTGCGTTTTCCCGTCAGTTTCGAACGCTTGAAGGACTTCGGCGACCTGCCCTTCTGCGTCATCAGCTCACCGGTTCGCTCGCAATTGCCCGACGAAGCGGTAATCCGCAGCAGCACCCAGATCGCCGGCAACACCAGCTTCGAAGAGTTGGTGGGCCTTGAAAACATCATGGACATGAACGATGAAATCCGTCAGCGCCTGCTGCTGACGATCGAAGGAATGTAACGCGCTCGGCCACCCATTGAACCGACACGCAAACGACTTGCAGCGAATTGTTCGCACAGGAGATCACGATGGCGAAGAAGGAAAGTACCCAGCACAAACTCGACCGCGTTCGCGCGCCTCGGGTCCATATCACCTATGACGTGGATATCGGTGACGCTCAGGAAAAGAAAGAGCTGCCCTTTGTCGTCGGTGTGCTGGGCGATTTCTCCGGCAACCCGCTGGAGCCGCTGCCGAAGCTCAAGGACCGCAAGTTCATTTTCATCGACCGCGACAACTTCAACGGCGTGCTCAAGGGCATCAAGCCGCGCCTGACCTACCGGGTCGACAACACCCTGGCGAAGAACGGCACGCAGTTGGGTGTCGAACTCAACTTCAACGCCCTCGAAGACTTCGAACCACAGAACGTGGTCAAGCAGGTCGAGCCGCTGCGCAAGCTGCTGGAAGTGCGCAACAAGCTGGCGGACCTGCGCAACAAAATGGGCGGCAACGACAAGCTCGAAGAGCTGCTGATGGACGTGTTGCAGAACACCGAGAAGTTGAAAACCCTGGGCAAGGAATTCGGTCGCGAAGCCGCCGTTCCAGCCACCGACGGCAAAGCGTAGGAGCCTGACGATGAACGACAAGCAAACCGTGACTCAACAGGACAGCGAGCTGGTTGAAGTGGAAAACTTCACCGCGCAATCCTCGCTGCTCGACAGCATCATTTCGCAAAGCCGCGTGGCCCGCTCCGAGACCGAGCGCACCCGCACTCGCGACCTGATCGGCGAGTTGGTCAACCAGATCCTGGAAGGCGAAATGACGCCGAGCAAGGACCTGATCGCCGTGCTCGACGCGCGCATCGCCGAGATCGACGCGATGCTCTCCGAGCAAATGAACGAAATCATGCACGCCAACGAATTCCAGCAGCTGGAAGCGTCCTGGCGCGGCCTGAAGTACCAGGTCGACCAGACCGAGACCAGCACCACGCTGAAGATCCACCTGCTCAATGCCTCGAAGAAAGACCTGGTGCGCGACCTCAAGGCCGCTTCCGAATTCGACCAGAGCGCGCTGTTCAAGAAGATCTACGAAGAAGAGTACGGCACCTTCGGTGGTGCACCGTTCGGCATGCTGCTGGGTGACTACGAGTTCAACCGCAGCCCGGAAGACATGTACCTGCTCGAAGAGATTTCCCACGTCGCCGCCGCCGCACACGCGCCGTTCATCTCGGCGGCCTCGCCTGAGCTGTTTGGCTGGGATTCGTTTACCGACATGTCCGGCCCACGGGATCTGGCGAAGATTTTCGACACCGTCGAATACGCCAAGTGGAAGTCGTTCCGCGCCTCCGAAGACTCGCGTTATGTCGGCCTGACCCTGCCCCACGTGCTCGGTCGCCTGCCTTACGGTCCGGATACCACGCCGGTCGAGGAATTCAACTTCGTCGAAAGCGTTGATGGCCGCGACCACAACAAGTATCTGTGGATGAACGCCGCCTACGCGCTGGGCACCCGGGTCACCGATGCGTTCTCCCGTTACGGCTGGTGCGTGGCGATTCGTGGTGTCGAGGGTGGTGGTCTGGTTGAAGGTCTGCCGACCCACACGTTCAAGACCGATGACGGTGAAATCGCCCTCAAGTGCCCGACTGAAATCGCCATCACCGACCGCCGCGAGAAAGAGCTGTCGGACCTCGGGTTCATTCCGCTGGTGCACTGCAAAGGCACCGACTACGCCGCGTTCTTCGGCACCCAGTCGACGCAGAAGCAGAAGCAATACAACACCGACATCGCCAACGCCAACGCCCGGCTGTCCGCGCAGTTGCAGTACATCTTCGCCACCTCGCGCATCGCCCACTACATGAAGGCGATCATGCGCGACAAGATCGGCAGCTTCGCCTCGCGCAAGGACGTCGAGCTGTTCCTCAACAAGTGGCTGTCGAGCTACGTGTTGCTGGACGACACCGCGAGCCAGGAAGCCAAGGCCAAGTTCCCGTTGCGTGAAGCGCGTGCCGAGGTGTTTGAAGTGCCGGGCAAACCGGGCGTCTACAAGGCGGTGACGTACTTGCGCCCGCACTATCAACTGGACGAACTGACCGCTTCGTTGCGCCTGGTCGCTGAATTGCCGCAATCGACGCGCGGCTGATCGAGCACATTGCCAGGGAGGCACCATGACCAGTCAACACAAGCTGTTGCCATCACTGCTGGATCGATTGCTGGACGATCGTCCGCATCAGTCCGTCGAAGCGTCATCGCAGCGCTTGTGTTCGCTGGCCGATTACAAGGCCAGCATCATTCGCGACTTGGAAATTCTGGTCAACACCCGCCAGTCCCTGGTCGCCAACGAGCTGGACGGTTTCGTCAACCTGAGCGGCAGCATCCTCGATTACGGCATGCCGGACTTCACCAGCCGCAGCGTGCTTGACCCCAAGGATCGCCTGCTGATCCAGCGGCAACTGGAGAAAGCGATCACGGTCGGCGACCGGCGTTTTCGCAGCGTCAAAGTGCAACTGCTCGCCCAACAGACCGGCCAACGCATGCTGACCTTTCGTGTGGACGCGGTCCTGCGCCTGCAAGACGTTACCCGTCAGGTGTCCTTTGACGCGGTGCTGCAGGTCAACACCCAGGAATACAAAGTGCAGAACCTCAACTGATGCTCGACGATCTGCTGCCCTATTACGAAAAGGAACTGTCGCACCTGCGCTTTTTGGGCCAGGAGTTCGCGAGCCAGTACCCGAAAATCGCTTCGCGGTTGCTCATCGAGGGCGATAACTGCGAAGACCCGCATACCGAGCGCTTGATCGAAGCGTTCTCGTTCCTGTCAGCGCGGGTGCACAAAAAACTCGATGACGAACTGCCGGAAATCGTCGAGTCGTTTCTTGAAGTGCTGTACCCGCATTACCTGCGCCCTACCCCGTCGATGTCGATCGTCGAGTTCAATCTGGGCAAACAGGAAAAAGTCACCGAAGCCTTCCGTGTGCCCCGGCATACCGAGCTCAGTGCCAACCCGATTGATGGTGTGGTGTGTAAATTCCGTACCTGCTACCCGGTCGAGCTGTGGCCGGTGGCGGTGCAACAGGCGTCGTTCATCGAGATGGAGCGCTCGGCGTTCAACGGCCACAGTGCCGATCTGGTCGCACGCTTGCGCATCGGTCTGGCCGCGACCTCCGATGTGATGTTCGGCAAGATGGAACTCGACAGCCTGCGGTTTTTCCTCGACGGCGAAAGCACGTTGATGCTGCAACTGTACGAACTGCTGTTCAACAACCTGGCCAAGGCCACGCTGAGCTTCGAAGATCAGGGGCGCACCCGCGAGGTTGTCTTGCCGGCCAACGCGTTGAAAGCCGTCGGCTATGGCCTGGACGAAGGCCTGGTGGACTATTCGGAGCGCTCGTTCCTCGGCTATCGCCTGCTGCACGAGTACTTCACCTTTCCCGACAAATTCATGTTCTTCGACCTGTCGGGCTTTGCGCGGATTCTGGCGGGCAAGGACGTCGAGAAGGTCGAGGTCAACTTCTACTTCTCCGACTATGACCTGAGCGACCGCCTCGCACGCCTGACGCAAAACATCGGGCGCAATAACTTCAAGCTCAATTGCACGCCGATCATCAATTTGTTCCGCCAGCAGGCCGAGCCGATCAAGTTGACCCACGCCCAGCACGAATACGCAGTGACGCCGGATGTGCGCCTGCAAAGCTCGGCGGAAGTGGTGTCCATCGATCGCGTGCGGCGCGTGCGCAAGGTCGGCGGTCTCGACCAGGTTGGCACTTGCCACCCGTTTTTCGAACCCCGTGGCGACCAGGGCCCCGGCCAGAGTTTCTGGATTGCCCGACGCCGTGCCGTGCAGACCGGCCAGCGCGATGGCTCGAACGTGTTTATCCGGGTGGTGGACCGAGAGCTGGGGTTGATGGAGTCCAACAACGATACGTTGAGCATCCGCCTGACTTGCAGCAATCGCGATTTGCCCCTGATGTTGCCATTCGGCGGCGAACGCGGTGATTTCAACATTCCCGGCAACTCGGTGATCAAGGACATCCGCTGCCTGCGCAAGCCCACCGCCACCGCGCGCGTGCCGCTGGGCAACGGGGTGATCTGGCGGCTGATTTCACACCTGTCGCTGAACCACATGTCGCTGGTGTCCCGTGGTCGCGAGGTGCTGCTGGAGCTGTTGTCGCTCTACAACTACCGCAACGTTTCGGCCATCCGCAAACAGATCAACGGCATCGTCTCGGTCAGCAGCGAACCGGTGGTTGCGCGCATCGGCCACCCGCGACCGAACTTCGTGCGCGGCGTCGGCATCACCCTCAATTTCGATGAAAGCCAATACACCGGCAGCGGTGTGTTTTTGTTCGGCATGGTGCTCGACCACTTCTTCGGTCAGTACTGCTCGATGAACAGCTTTACCCAATTAACCCTTCGCACCTTGCAGCGCGAAAAGAGAGTCGTCCAATGGCCACCGCGAACCGGCGATCAACCCCTGGTCTGATTGATCAGGCACGGGCTGAGCCGCACCGATTCGAGTTTTTCCAATTGGTGCGCTTGCTTCGCCTGCATTACAGCAGAACCGGGCGCATGGACCTGGAAACCCGACCGCACGAAGACCCTCTGCGTTTTCGCTCGCAGCTGTCGCTCAACTTCCCGGCCAGTGAAGTCAGCGATTTGCAGTTCGAGCGTGAAGGCAAGGTGTCCGTGGCCGGCCTGCCGCTGTCCGAAGTGCAAGTCACGTTCATGGGGCTGATCGGGCCGTCGGGTGTCTTGCCGCGCCCGTACACCGAGCTGTTGATCGAGCGGCACATTCAGTACCGGGATGACGCAGCCCACGCGTTCCTCGACATCTTTTCGCATCGCATGACCACGCTGTTCTACGAAGCCTGGCAAAAGTACAAGTTCTACATCGAGTACGAGCGCAACGGCAGTTCGGATTTCGACCGCTACCTGCTGAATCTGGTGGGGTTCGGCCCCGAGGCGCAGAAGCAGAAATTCGACAAGCAAGGCTCGCCGCTGCGTCGTGAATTGTTCAGCTACTTCTCCGGGCTGTTCGCGCAGAAGCCACGCAATGCCTTGAACCTGGAAGTGATGCTCAGCTTCTATTTTTCGCTGCCATTCAAGGTCAAGCCCTTTGCCGGTCGCTGGCTGAAGCTCGATACCAGCCAATGCACGCAGCTGGGGCGCAAGAACGCTGTGCTTGGGCAGAGCGCCGTCGCCGGCAACCGGGTCTGGGATTACCAATCGTGCGTGCGCATCGAAACGGCGCCGCTGGAACTGGCCGACTATCAACGCTTGCAGCCGGGCAGCGTCGACTACCAGAAACTGGTTGAACTGGTGCGCTTCTACGTCGGTGCCGAACTCGATTTCCAGTTGGCACCCAAGCTTAAACCCCAAGCCGTCCCCGTCGCCCGCCTCGGTCGTCAGGGCAATGTTTCGCTGGGCCGGCTCGGTTGGCTCAAACGACCAGGCGTCGACGTGGAACCCTCCCGTTGCGCGCTCTTCCACATTCCTTTTGATGGGGTCTCCCTGTGAACCTGAAGTCCCTGTTCGCCAAGCTGAACGACACCAGCCGTACCGCCACCGAAAGCGCCGCGGCGCTGTGCCTGTCGGAACACCATTACGATGTCGAGATCGAGCACCTGTTGTTGCAGTTGCTCGACAGCCACGACAACGACCTGCCAGCCATCCTGCGTCATTACGACGTGGTGCCTGAACGCTTGCAGGCGCAATTGGTGACGGCGCTGGGGACGTTCAAGAAAGGCAATACCCGCACGCCTGCGCTGTCCCCGCACCTGACCCGCATGATCGAGCAAGCATGGGTGCTGGCGTCCATCGAATTCGGTCAGGCGCAGATCCGCACCGGCCATCTGTTGCAGGCGTTGCTCGATGACGACGAACTGCGCCGGGTGGTGATTGCGGGTGCGGCGGAGCTGGAAAAGATCAACGCCGACGATTTGCGCGTGAACCTCAACGCGTTGGTGGAAGGCAGCGCCGAGTCGGCCCTGGCCAAACCGCTGGGCACTTCAGATACCGCCAGCGCCAGCCCGATCAAAGGCAACGGCAAGACCCCGGCCCTCGATCAATACACCATCAACCTTACGCAAAGCGCTCGCGAAGGCCGGATCGACCCGGTGCTGGGTCGCGAATTCGAAGTGCGGCAGATGGTCGACATCCTCACCCGCCGCCGCCAGAACAACCCGATCCTCACAGGTGAAGCCGGCGTGGGTAAAACCGCTGTGGTTGAAGGCCTGGCCCTGCGCATCGTCCAAGGCGACGTGCCGTCTGTGCTCAAGGGCGTTGCCATTCACACCCTGGACCTGGGTTTGTTGCAGGCCGGTGCGGGCGTGAAAGGCGAATTCGAAAACCGCCTCAAGTCAGTCATTGAAGAAACCAAGCGCAGCCTGCACCCGATCATTCTGTTCATTGATGAAGCGCACACCTTGATCGGTTCGGGCGGCCAGGCCGGGCAGAACGATGCCGCCAACCTGCTCAAGCCGGCCCTGGCTCGGGGTGAGTTGCGCACCATCGCGGCGACCACCTGGGCCGAGTACAAGAAGTACTTCGAGAAAGATGCCGCACTCGCCCGTCGCTTCCAGGTGGTGAAGGTCGAAGAACCGGACGAAGACAAGGCGATCCACATGCTGCGCGGCCTGCTGGCCAAAATGCAGGAGCATCACAAAGTTACGGTGATGGACGAAGCGCTGGTGCAAGCCGTGCGCCTGTCCAATCGCTACATCACCGGGCGCCAACTGCCGGACAAAGCCGTCAGCGTACTGGACACCGCTTGCGCACGAGTGGCCCTCGGGCAGTCGGCGCAACCGGGTCCGTTGGAAGACTGCAAGCGCCAGATCGACAACCTGCAAGCGGAAATCTCGGTATTGCAACAGGAAGCCGCCAAAGGCAGCGACCATGCCCGACGTCTGGCCACCCTCAACACCGAGTTGCTGAGCGAACAGCAGAAACGCGGGGCCCTTGAGCAACAATGGCAACGCGAGCTGCAACTGGTGGAAAAACTCGGCGCCCTCAGCCATTCCGAGAATCAGACACCGGATGCCCAGGAGATTGCCGCGGTGCGCGCCGAACTGGCCAGCGTCCAGGGTGAGCAACCGCTGGTGCATGCCTTGGTGGATGGCGGCACCATCGGTGAGGTGATCTCAGGCTGGACCGGTATTCCGCTGGGCAAGATGCTGCGCGACGAAATCGAAACCGTGCAGCGCCTGCCTGCTCTGCTGGGCGAGCGGGTGCTCGGTCAGGATCACGCGCTGCACGAAATCGGCAAGCGCATCAAGATTTCCCGTGCCCGCATGGAAGACCCGAACAAACCGATCGGCGTGTTCCTGTTGCTCGGCCCGAGCGGCGTCGGCAAGACCGAAACCGCACTGGCGCTGGCCGACACCCTGTACGGCGGCGAGCGTAACGTCATCACCATCAACATGTCCGAGTACCAGGAAGCCCACACTGTTTCGAGCCTCAAGGGTTCACCTCCGGGTTACGTCGGTTATGGCGAGGGCGGCGTGCTGACTGAAGCCGTGCGGCGCAAGCCCTACAGCGTGGTGCTGCTCGATGAAGTGGAAAAGGCCCACCCGGACGTGCTCGAACTGTTTTTCCAGGTGTTCGACAAAGGTGTGCTGGATGACGGCGAAGGTCGCGAGATCAACTTCCGCAACACCGTGATCATCCTCACGTCCAACACCGGCACCGACCGCATCATGCAATGGTGCCTCAATGCCCAGCCGCAACCGACACCGGAAGACATCGTCGAAGGTCTGCGTGACGAACTGAATCAAGTATTCAAGCCAGCCTTCCTCGGTCGCCTGACCATCGTCCCGTATTACCCGGTCAAGGACGCGATTCTGGAGCGCATCGTCGCACTCAAGCTTGCGCGCATTCGCCAGCGCTTCGAGCGCAATCATCAGGCCGTTCTCAGCTATGACGAGGCGCTGATCAAAGCCATTGCCTCGCGCTGCACGGAAGTCGACAGCGGCGCCCGCAACATCGACAACATTCTGTCCAAGACCCTCATGCCGGAACTGGCGCAGCGGGTACTGGAGCGCATGGCGCAGGACAAACCGATCCAGAGTTTGAACATCGAATTGGGCAGCGACGGCGATTTCGCCTATCGCCTGTGCTGATCGAGCATTTACAGGTAGTGGTCATGGACAAGAATTTTTCAGGGAAACGTCCCGCGAAGGCATTGGCTCAATGCCTGACGGTGGTGGCGATGATGACGGTACTGAGCGCCTGCGGCGTCACCGACCGGGTCAGCAAGCGTGTCGACGATACGTGGGCCGGCGACATGCTGTTCGATGACAACGAGAAAGTCATCCTGACCTCCGACGGCGGCAACCAGCTCAACCCCGACGCAGAGGGCAAACCGCTTTCGGTGGTGCTGCGCGTCTATCAGCTGACTTCGCTGGAGCGCTTTTCCTCGGTGGACGCCGACTCGCTGTGGGACGACCCGCAAAAAGCCCTCGGCAACACCCTGATCGAGAACCGCGAAATCACTTTGCTGCCGGGCATGGGCCAGGTCGACAAGTGGCCCCTGAACAAAGCCGCCGGGTATGTCGGCGTTGCGGCGTTTTTCCGCTCCGACGAGAACAGCCGCTGGAAGGTCGCGTTTGACGCCAATTCGTTGCGCAAGGACGGCATCTGGTTTTCTTCCGATGGCCTGCGGGTCCTGGTCGACAACAACACCGTTTCCGCCGTCAGTGGCGTCGACGTGCTGAACAAACCCAAGACCGAAGAGCAACTCGCCAAAGCTTCCGCCCTGCCTGACCAACCGGCGCAGCCAACGCTGACTCAACGGGTGCAGGACGCGTTGATTGAAAAAGCCCAGGACAAGGCAGCGGGCTCCGCGCAGAAAGCCGTGGACTCGAAATTGAATTCATTATTGGAAAGCGCTCAATGAGTAAGCAAAGCCGGGTGATGTGGTCCGAAGGCATGTTCCTTTTGCCACAACATTTCCAGTATCAGGATGAGTTCCACCAGCATCAGCTGGCGCAGGCGACCCTGCGCAATACGCCTTTTCACTGGGGCGTGCAGTTGCTCGAAGTGGACGAAGAAGCCCTCGCCACCGGCTCCCTGCAGCTGAAACGGCTGAAACTGGTGTTTCCCGACGGCAGCCTGTTCGATGCGCCGCAGCATGATCCGCTGCCCGCAGCCCGCGACTTGAAGGACTTGCTCAAGGGCAACGACCTGAAGGTCTACGCCGCGCTAAAACTGCCCGAGCCCTTCGGCATGAACTATGTCGAAGACGGCCAGGAGCAAAAGACCGGGCGGCGCTTTCGCAAGCAGTTCGACACCTTGCCGGACCTCAACGAAGGCGACCTGGAAAACGAAATCACCAGCCTGCGCCTGAACGTGGTGATGCTGATCGATGGCGACAATCTGGATGGCTATACCTGGTGCCCGATTGCTCGTCTGTCGCGCAACAACATCGGTGGTTTCAACCTCGACGGACATTTCGTGCACCCGACGCTGCACCTGGGCACCCACGACACCCTGATCGGGCTGGGCAAGCGTTTGCTCGGTGCTTTGCAATCGAAAAGCAAGGCTTTGTCCGGCCGTCGTCGCGAGCGCGCGGATCAGATCGCCGAGTTCGGCTCCAGCGACGTAACCCTGTTCTGGCTGTTGAACACGGTGAACCGCGCCCATCCGACCCTCGCGCATTTGCTGGCGCATCCGCGTTTGCACCCTGAGCGTCTATATCTGTTCCTGGCCGAACTCGCCGGCGGCCTGCTGACATTTTCGTTGGACACGCAGCTCAACGACATCCCCGAGTACGACCACCACGACCCGGCGGCCTCGCTGGTCAAGCTCGACGAAATGATTCGCGTGCTGCTCGATAACGTGGTGCCGAACCAGTGCGTGGTGATCAACCTGACCCAGACCAAACCCTCGTACTGGCAAGGGCAGTTGCACGACCCACGGCTGGCGGAGGCGGATTTCTACATTTCCGTGCACGCCGACATGCCGGGCGCGAGCCTGCTGGAACTGGTGCCACGGGCGTTCAAGGTCGGCTCGCCGGAGGACATCGAAGTGGTGGTCAACAGCGCCATGCCGGGGGTCACGCTCAATCACTCGACGCGCCTGCCCAATGCGATTCCGGTGCGACTGGACAATCACTATTTCTCCATCGAGCCCCATGGTCGGGTCTACGAACGAATGATGAGTGCCCAGGCCATTTCTTTCTATGCGCCCAGCGCGTTCACCAACCTCAAGCTTGAACTGATGGCGGTACTCAAATGACCGAAGCCGTACTGCAAGGCGCCGTTGCGGCCGCCAACGAAAAACCGACACTCAAAGACCTGGTGCAAGATTTCATCAGCATGGCGCTGATCGTGCGCAAGGGCCGCCAAGTGACCTCGGTCAGCGCCTTCGAGGCGAGCGTCGACACCTTCTTCAAGGCACTGGAACGCGATGCGCGCAGCGCCAACTACAGCGTTGAACAAGTGAAGGACACCCAGTACGCCTTGTGCGCCTTTCTTGATGAAAGCGTGTTGCGCTCCGGTGACAACGAACTGCGCCGTCACTTCGAATTGCAGCCGTTGCAGTTCCGCTATTTCGGCGTGCACCTGGCCGGCGAAGGCTTTTTCGAAAAAATCGATTCATTGCGCGGTGACGTCAAACAGAACCTCGATGTCCTGGAGGTTTACCACCTGTGCCTGGCCCTGGGTTTCGAAGGCAAATTCAGCCTCGGGCAAAAAGACCAGCTGCGTTACCTGGCCAATACCCTGGGCCAGGATATCGCGCGGTTTCGCAAGACGCCCAAGGCGCTCTCACCTGACTGGGCTCTGCCCGACCAGGTCTCGCAGATGCTGCGTCACGAAGTTCCACTTTGGCTCTACCTGGCGCTGATTGCGCTGGTCTGCGTGGGGGTTTACCTGACGCTCGACTGGCTGCTGGCCAAAGACGTAGCCGCGTTGTCCGAACAAATCAGCCAGCTGTTCAGTGCCTGAGCACAGGTCAGGTAACCGAGTCAGGAAGACATGAAGACATTATTGCGTTTGTTGAAGAGTTTTTGGTTCCTCGTCCCCGTCCTGTGGCTGGCAAGCCTGGCGGTCTGTTGGTTCGTGGCCCCGCACGTGAGCTGGTTGCGCGGTTATGCGCTGGAGGCGATGGCGATCGTCAGCGCCTTCTACCTGCTGATCATTGTGCTGCGTCAGTACAAGCGTATCCGTGCAGAACACAACCTTGAAAACCTGGTGCAGATCGAAGTCGATCGCTCGCTCAAATCCACCGGCGAGTTCCGCGATCAGCAAGTTCTGCGCGAACGCCTCAAGCACGCCATTGCGATGCTGCGCGCCGACCGTTCGGCCGGTGGTGGCGGTTCGTCGGCACTTTACGATTTGCCGTGGTACCTGGTGATCGGGATGTCGGCAGCGGGCAAGACTTCGTTGCTGACCCGCTCGGGCTTGTCCGCGAGCATTGCCAGCAGCGCCAACGACACCGAAAGTGGCACCCAGCATTGCGATTGGTATTTCAGCCCCGAGGCCGTGATGATCGATACGGCCGGCCGCTACCTGCGCGACGACCCGTCGGCCAGCGAGTTCGCGGCGTTCCTGCGCATGCTGAAAAAGCAGCGCAACAAAGCCGCCGTCAACGGTCTGGTGTTGGTGGTGAGCCTGCCTGAACTGCTGGCGTGCAGCGCGGCCGAACGCAACGAACTTGCCGCACAACTGGTGTCGCGCATCGAGGAATACAACGATTGCCTGGACGCCAACCCACCGATCTACCTGATGCTGAGCAAGACCGATCAACTGCCGGGCTTCAGCCAGGCATTTGAGGGGCTGGACCTGAACGAACGCCAGCAACCACTGGGTATGACCTTCGGTTTGTCCGAGATCCGCAACCAGGGCCTGCGCCCGGTGCTGGATGCCAAACTGGCCAATTTGCACAGCCATATTCGTCGTCACGTCGATGCGCAGATGATTGCGTTGGGCGCCGATGCCAACAGCGCATTGCTGAACTTCCCGAATTATTTCGCCGAGCTGTCGGGCGTGCTCGAGCAGTTCCTCCAGCACTTCGCCGAAACCGGTCGCAGCGGCGCGCCGCTGTTGCTGCGCGGGTTGTATTTCACCAGTGCCCTGCAGACCGACCAGCAACTGAGCCAAGTGTATGAAGACGACCTGGCCGAGTCGTTCGCCCTGCAACCGGCGCATGAGCAACCGGAGCCAAGCACCGGCCGCAAAATCAGCGACCGCAGCTACTTCATCACCGACACATTCCGTCGGGTGATTTTCCCGGATCGCGACCTGACCCTTTACCAGTCGCGTTTCGGCAAGAACAAATCCGCCAGCCCTGCCCTGCTTGGCCTGGCGGTCCTGGCCGGTGTGGCGTTCATCGGCTGGCAAGCCCTGTCGTTCCAGAACAACCGTCAGTGGCTGGCCACGCTGCGCGAGCAATTGAGCGAACTGCAACAATCCCCGGACAGCGCGCGGTTGCTTGCATCGGGCCAAGGCCTGGAGCTGCTGCGCGATCAACTCACGGCTATCGAGAAGCACCGCGCCAAAGGTGTGCCGCTGCAACTCGGCGCCGGCCTGTACCGTGGTGACGATATTTACCGCGTCGCCCAGACCGCCTACTTGCAGCAACTGCGTACCCAGGCGCTGGAACCGATCACCCTGCAATTGCAGTTGCAGATGCGCGCGTTCAACGAGTTCGCCAAGACCATGGACCCGCAAAATACCTTTGCGCCCGCAACGTCCAAGGCCGGCTCAGCAAAAAACCGCTTGCAGGGGCAGAAACTGCCAATCCGCTTGAACAACGTGCCACGCAGCACCGCTGATGTTGCCGGTCGCCTGAACGGAGCAGCCCGTGGGGCCGTCAACAAGGCTCGCGGCGAAGCCCTGACCGCATTGCGCAACCCGGCCACGGCGAGCGATGCCGCGGAACTGTCGGCGACAACCGGCGGGCTTTCGTTGTCCGAAGAAATGCTCGGTCGACTGGATGAGCGCCAGGTCGCTTCGATCATCGAGTCCTACAACGCACTCAAGCTCTACCTGATGCTGACCCAACCCGCCACCCATCCGGATGCGGAGTTCGTGGCGGCTGCGTTGCCGCTGGCCTGGGCCAATACCGCCAGCGCCGACAACGCTGTCAGCAGCGCGGTGATTGCCGACAACGCGCCGGTGTATGTGCAATTGCTCAAGAGTGGTCAGGCGCCGACATTGTCGCGCAACGAACAACTCATCAGCGAAACCCGCAACAGCCTCAAGTCCTTCATGATTTCCAGCTCGCTGGTCGATCGCGAATACCTGCGCCTGCAACTGGAATCCAGTCGCCAGTTCCCGGCCGTCGGCCTGAGTGATCTGGTGCCATTGCCGGGCCGTCAGTTGCTCTACGGCACTGAAGCGGTCCCGGCGATTTTCACCCGTCAGGGCTGGGAACAGTTCGTCAAGCCGGAGCTGATCAAACTGGTGTCGGGCAACCTGCAGAACGAATCGGACTGGGTGCTGGACGGCGAAGGTGCCGACAGCATCGTGCAGAAAGCCAACTTCATCCGTGAGTTCATGACGCGCTACAAGCGCGACTACACGCAAGCCTGGTACACCCTGATCGACAGCGTCGGCGTGCGCCATTTCACCGACATGGCCAACGCCACCCAACAACTGTCGCTGCTCAGCGACGTGCAGAACTCGCCAGTGAAAATTCTCCTGGCGGCGGTCAACGACAACACCCAATGGGATGTCCCTGCCCCGCGCGAAACCCTGCCAGCGGGCATCAAGCCTGAGGACGGATTCTGGAGCAGCGTCACCGGCATTTTTGACGGCAAAAACACTTCGCCGAGCACGCTGATTTCGCCTTTGCCGGCGGTCGACGACGGCAGCCTGGCGAAACGCTTCGAGCCTGTGTCCCGGGTGTTCGCCGTGCAAAACGCCGAAGGCGCCGACAGCACGATCATGGATCGTTATCTGGCGGCGTTGCGCAAACTCAAGGTGCGAATGAACAACATCCAGCGCTCCCAGGACGTTGGCAAGAGCAGCAAGCAGTTGATCAGCGAAACCCTCGAAGGGCTGCCGAGCGAAGTGACCAGCGTGCGCAACTACGTTGAAACCACCGTCGACACCAGCCAGGGCGGCCTGTCCACGTCGTTGCAAGGGCTGTTCAGCCTGCCGATCCAGTTTGCCTGGGAAACCCTGCGCGACCCGGCCGGCCAACAGATTGCCAAAGCCTGGGCGCAGCAGATTGCCAAGCCGTGGGAACAGGTCATGGCGCACCGTTACCCGATTGCACCCGGCAGCCGCAACGAAGCGTCGGTCAAGGACCTGCAGCGTTTCGTCGACCCGGAATCCGGGCTGCTGCCGAACTTCAAGCGTAACGAAATCGGCAACCTGTCCGGTGGTGAAGGCCTGGGGATGAGCAGCGACAGCAAGGCCACGCCGTTGGTTAATCCGAGCATGGTCAACAGCATCGACAAGGCCAGTTCGTTGGGCCAGGTGATTGCCAGCCTGTCGGACCGCGACAACGGTTTCGAGATCATGCTCGAACCCGCGGCCAGTCTCACCGACATCATCTTCACCCTCGACGGCCAGGTGCAGCACTACCGCAACGGCAAAACCAGTTGGAGCCGCTTCTCGTGGCCGGGCACGACCACCACGCCGGGCGCACGCCTGGATGTGGTGACCCTGACCGGCGAGCGCATCACGGTGTTCGACTACCCGGGCCGTTGGGGCCTGCTGCGCATGAACGACAGTGCACGGGTCAGCGATCTGGACGGTATCCAGCAACGCTTCAGCTGGAACACCAGCAGTGGCCCGGTCAGCCTCGCCGTGCGCAACTACGGCGGCGTCAAACTGACGGACCTGGCCAACGTCAAAGCCTTGAGCGCGCTGAACGCCAAAGAAGGTCGTCCGCTGTGAGTCGCCGAACCTTGAATCAGGGAACCGGCCAATGATCGGCTGCTTCGGAAAAGTCCCGTCGAGCCCGGACTTCGTCAGCCTGCAAGGTGCGGGCGACGATGTCTGCGAGTTCGATGGCTGGCTGCAAGGCGCGCTGGCCGCCTTGCAGTACCGCGAAGACTGGCGCGAGCTGTTCGACGCGTTGCCGGTGTGCTTTTTCAGCTATCGCGCGCGCAGCGGCAACTGGTTGCTGGGCGGGCTGATCAGCTCGAAAGATTCGAGTGGGCGGCGCTACCCGTTTTTCATTTTCCAGACACTCAAGGCCAGCGAAGCCGAACCTCTGGTCAATCCGTTCACCCTTGGAGAACTGTTCAGCGGCCAGATCAAGCCTCTGCTGCACATGGCCGTCCAGGGTGAAAGCACCTCGGTGCTGTTCGAACGCATCAAGGCCCTGCGCCCGTTGCAAGGCCAGGACTTCGAGTTGTTCCGACGCGTGCATGACAAGTTCCTGGTGAACTTCAACCTGCGCGATATCAGTAGCGCACTCCAGGGTGCCTACCCGGAATTCGTCGCCAACGCCGTGCTGACCCGGCTTCAGGCCCTCAGACGACACTTGGCGCACGCGACGCCAATCGGCATCGCCCTGCCCTTGCCGGCGGAACGAGGCCTGAAGAATCCAACCGCTGATTTGTGGGTCACCTGGCTGACGCAAATGACCCCGGAGCGCGCAGTGCCGCAGATCAGCCTGCTGGCCGACGACTTCATACGCCCCCGGTTGATCTGCTTCGCCTCACGCCAAACCAGCGATGCCTACCGCGTGCTGACGGGCATCAGTGATCGCTCGCAAAGCTACGACGTGCTGGCGTCTTTCGATGCGTTCGACGAGCACCACCGCCAACACGCCTTTCCCGAAATCGACCGCCCTCTGGGTGACGTTATCGACCGTTTTGTCGATGCCCTGGATTCGAAGCCTGTATGAACAAGATCAAGTATTACTTCTTGCGCTATCAACCCTACATTCTGGGGGTGTGCTTTTTCCTCACGATCTTCGTGGTGTGGGGCATCGGCCGTGCGTTTGATTTCAGTTCGCTCAACAGCCTGCTGACCGGCATCGGCGTGTTCCTGGTGCTGTCGGCGGGCTATGTGCTGCTGCTCTATCGTGGCGTGTCGCGGCATCACAACCTCGAAGGGTTGCTGCGTGACGATGCCGATCAGGCGGTGTTGAACGCGAGCCCGGCGGATCGCGAAGAGGTCAGTCTATTGCGTGAGCGGCTGTTGCAGAGCATCGAACGTTTGCACAGCAACAAGCCCCGAGGCAGCAACGCCAAAGATGCGCTGTACGCCTTGCCCTGGTATCTGGTGGTCGGCCAGCCTGCGGCGGGCAAAAGCACCATGCTGTACCAATCGGGTCTCAATTTCCCCTACGCCGAACGTGAAGGCGTGCGCGTTGCCGGCCTGGGTGGCACGCGCAACTGCGACTGGTTTTTCAGCTCCGAGGCGGTCCTGCTGGACACCGCCGGCCGCTACATGAACAACCAGGAAGAGGCCGGCAAATGGCGGGCCTTCCTGCAGCTGCTGCGCCAGCATCGGCAGCGCCGGCCACTCAATGGCCTGATCGTTACCGTCAGCATCCACGACATCCTGCAAGCCTCGCTCGAAGATCAGGAGCGTATCGCCAAGCGCCTGCGCGAACGCATTCAGGAAACCCATGCGCTGCTCGAAATGCGTCTGCCGGTGTACCTGGTGTTCACCAAGTGTGACCTGGTGCCGGGCTTCGCACCCTTCTATCGCCAACTGGACGAAACCGCGCGCGGCGAAGTCATGGGCAAGACTTTTTCCCATAAAGGTTACGAACAGGCCGATTGGGGCCAGCGCTTCGGCGTCGCAATGGATGAACTGGTCAGCTACTGGCAACAGGTAGCGAGCCAGCAATTAGTGACGCAGGACATCCAGATCACCCGCCAGGATTCGGCGGTGTACCGCTTTCCGCTGGAACTGGCGGCTCTCAAGCCACGGCTGCAACTGTTCGTCGATGCGTTGCTGCGCGCCAACCCGTATCAACAGGCAGAACTGCTGCGCGGCTTCTATTTCACCAGTGCCCTGGATGCCGACCAACCGGAAATGGGCGGACACGCGCGCCAGGTGACCGAGCGTTTCTCACTGGAACGCGACCTGGAGATCGCCAGCGGCAACGCCCAGCCACGTCCTTTGTTCATCAACAGCCTGTTCCGCAAGGTCATCATCCCCGACCAGCATCTGGTGGCGCTGTACACCACCAACCATCGCGAACGCCGGCGCAAGGCGGCATGGATCGGCGGCGCCGGGTTGGTGGCGGTGCTGCTGTGCAGCCTGCTCGGCTGGTCGTACGTCAACAACCGGAACACCCTGCATAACATCACGGCCGAGCTGACCCAGGCAGGTGTCGATGATCGCTCGGCCAGCGGTCAATACACCGATTGGCAAACCCTGGATCGCCTGCGTTTCTGGACCGCGCATTACTACGCACAGCATCACGATGAAGGTGTGCCATTGCGCATGCGCCTCGGGCTTTACCAGGGCCACAAGGTAGAGCCACTGGTGCGCAGCCAGTATTTCGATCGGCTGGAAAGCGTGATGCTCAAGCCCACCGCCGACAACCTGACCCGCTCGTTGTATCTGCTGACCACGCTCAAGGTCTATCAGCGCAATGCCAAAGAGCTGATGCCCGTCACCGGTGTGGACAGTGTCGAGCCCAAGGCGCTGCCCAACGACAACCGCGCGCAATCCATTGCCGCGTTCGGCAAGGCAACGCTGGACACTTACGTCATGTTGTCGCGAGCCCAACGGGACAAGGCCGACCCGGCCTTCCTGAAAGCGAAAATCCCGGATTACTGGTACCCGGCAATCGCCCGCCAGGTCGGCAGCGCCGCTGTCGCCACCGGTAATCAGGACTACGAATTCGCCAGCCGCCAGATCAATTTCTATAGCGATCAGATTCACGAGCCGGACGTGCCGCGGATTCTCGATAACGCGTTCCTGATCTCCAGCTCGCGCAACTACATCAACAGTTTGCTGACCCAGTCGCTTCGATCGATCGAGACCATCACGCTGGAGTCGGACACTTTGTTTGCCTTCGCCCGTGCCGATTTCCAGAGCCTCAAGACCGAGGGTCAAAGCCAGCTCAGCGCGATTGCCGGCAAGCTGCTCAGCACCCCCAACATCGGGAAAATCATCATCGCCGGGCACGCCGATCAACTCGGCGACCCACAAGGCAACCTGCAGGTTTCCAAACAGCGGGCGCAAACCATCAAGACCTATCTGGTGGGCAAAGGCGTCCCTGGCGAGCTGGTAGAAGCGGTCGGCGAAGGCAGCACCAAGCCTTTGGTCAAGTGCGATATGCAGCAGCCACGGGCGCAACTGATTCACTGTCTGGAACCTAACCGACGAGTAGAAATCGAAGTGCGGGCACTCAACTGAGAAGCCTGCGCCGGTGATAGAAAATCCGGTGCCTGGGCCATCTCGAAGTGGGCCGAGGCTGCCGTAACACACCTCTCTTGATCGTTTCAAAGAGGTTAAAACGAAGGGCTGCGATCTGTTTCAGATTCATCCCTTTAAATGAAGGTAAGGAGAAATTAGAAATGGCATTTGACGCATACATCCAGATCGACGGCATTCCAGGTGAAGTACTGGACGACAAACACAAGGATTGGATCGAAGTGCTGGGCTACGAGTACGGCGCTACCCAGGCCACTTCCGCGACTGCCAGCTCGTCGGGCGGTGCTTCGTCGGAGCGTGTCGCGCTGAGCGATTTCAGCATCCGCAAAGCCGTGGACAAGGCTTCTGCCAAGCTGTTCGAAGCCTGCTGCAAAGGCACGCACATCCCCAAGATCCAACTGAATGTGAACCGCGCTGGTGGTGACAAGGTGACCTACCTGACCATCAACCTGGAACAAGTCGTGGTGTCGTCGGTCAAAGCGGTCGCCGGTGGCAGCCAGAACGGCGAAGACAAATCGGTTGGCGACCTGCCAATCGAAGAAATCAGCTTCAACTTTGCCCGCATCAAAACCACCTACACCCAGCAGAGCCGTGCCGATGGCCAGGGCGGCGGCAACGTCACCGGCGGTTGGGATCGCACTGCCAACAAGGTTTTCGCATAACACCGTGACAATGACGGGCCGTCCAGACGGCTCGTTTTCAGCACCGTGCCCGCCCGGCGGGTACGGTGTTCTTTTATTTTGATCAGAGTTACCTATGTCTGAATTTCTCAACGACCTTTCGCTGGCCGAACTGACCGCGCCCATCAATGAGGGGAGCGGCGAAGACTTGAGCTTTTCCGCCTTGTTCGATCAGGTGAAAGAAGCGCGGCGAGCAGACCCCGATTATTTGACCCAGGGTGACTGGCAAACGGATCTGAAGTCCTCTGACTGGGACCTGACCATCACCCTGGCAGCCCAAGGCCTGGCTCGACAGAGCAAGGACCTGATGCTGGTCGCCTGGCTCAGCGAAGGGCTGGCGCACCAGCATCATTTCAGCGGTATCACCTTTGGCCTGACGCTGGCCGAACGCATTCTGGATAATTTCTGGAGCGATCTCTATCCCTCCCTCGAAGACGGCGTCGATGAACGCGCGGCGCGTTTGGCGTGGATGAAAACCACCCTGACCGATGTCGTGGGCGGACTGCCCATCACTCAGGGCCAGCAGTACGGTTTGCTGCGTTACGACGAGTCCAGGCATGTCGAAAACCTGGCACTGCAAAGCCCTCAGGCCATGCGCGCCGCCCTTGATGAAGGCAAGATCAATGCTGAGGTTTTTCAGCGCTCGGTGGTGCTGACCGATTCCGATCACCTGCGCCGCAAGGCCGCCGAAATCGCCGCCAGCCTCAACGCGTGCCAGCAATTGCAGAGCACCGCTGACCGGCTGTTCGGCCACGAGGCGCCGAGCTTTGCCGGGCTGCATGACGTGCTGTCCCGTGCCGGCCAATTGGCCGAGAAGCTGCTTAAAGATCGGGGGATCGAACTGCATCCGGCCCCTGTCGCTGCAACCCCGACCGTCTCCGAAAGCGCTGGCGCACAACCTACAGGTGCTGCAATGACCCAGACCCAGCAAGACATTCCCGTCACGCCGCTGCGCACCACGCCGCAGACCCGCGACGAAGCGTTCACCCTGCTGGCGGGTATCGCGCAGTTCTTCAAGCAGACCGAGCCCCAGAGCCCTGTCCCCTACCTGATCGAACGCGCGATCAAATGGGGCAACATGCCGCTCGAAGGCTGGCTCAACGATGTGATCAAGGACAGCAATGTCGTGGACAACATACGCGACGTGCTGGGCACCAAGGAAGCGAAGTCCTGATGAGCTGATGGGCGCAGAAATGACAGGCAAAAAAAATCCCGGGCAGCTGATGGACGCCCGGGATTTAAAAATGCATAAACCGTGGTGGTGAACGCGGCGCGGATATTACGCAATGTTTCACGCTGTAACAAGATATTTTATTTAACCGGTCAGTTACTAAAGTCTCTAAGCCGTTAAATAGCCAGACATTTTTTAGGGCTAACCTCGAAACGTCTTTAACTACAGGAACCAGCGGTACTCCCGCGCGCTGATGTCGTGCAGGAATGCCAAATGATCCTGACGCTTGTTCTCGCAATAGACATCGACAAACTCGGCCCCCAACCCTGCGCGCAGTGACGAATGGTTTTGCATCGACTGCACGGCCTCAAGCATTTCCAGCGGGAAGTCGATGCCGCTGCTGCGGTCTTCGTTCAGCGGCGCAATCGGCTCGCGCTCCCCTTCCAGCCCCTGCTCCAACCCCACCAGAATGGCGGCAAGTACCAGGTATGGATTGGCATCGGCGCCGGCCAGGCGGTGCTCGATCCGTAGGTTTTTCGCGTCCGAGTCCGGCACCCGCAGGCAGGCGTCACGGTCTTCAAAACCCCAACTGGCGCGCGATGCGACGTTCACCGTGCCGCTCAGGCGGCGCATGGCATTGTGGTTCGGCGCGAAGATCGGCATGCAGTGCGGCAACACATCCAGGCAACCGGCCACGGCATGGCGCAACGCACGCTGACCATTGGCCACCAACAGGTTATTGCCGGCCTTGTCGTAGAGGCTCACATGCACATGCATGCCGCTGCCAGGATGCTGCAGGTAGGGTTTGGCCATGAAACTGGCGCGGTAGTTGTGCTTGAGCGCCACGCCACGGGTGCTGCGGCAAAACAGGGCGGCCCAATCGGCGGCACGCAAGCCGTCATCGCAGTGGCCGAAATTGATTTCAAATTGACCAGGCCCCAGTTCGGCGGTGATCACCGTGGCGTCGATGCCTTGCGCCCGCGCGGTCTCGACCATTTCATCGAGCACCGGGGCGAAACGCGAAAGACGCTCGATGTGCATGTTCGGCTGATCATCGGCATCGCCTGTCAGCGGATCGCGGGCAAACTGCGGCAAGCCGTCACGCAACTGGCTGTCGAACAGATAGAACTCCAGCTCGAATGCCACCACCGGAAAAATGCCCTTGCGGCCCAGCCGCGCCAGCACTTGCGCCAACACTTCGCGCGGCTCGAACTCGATCGGTTTTTCTGTGCCATCGGAGGTGATCAGCATTTGCCCCAGCGGCTGTTTTTCCCAGCTCACCAACTTCAGCGTGCCGGGCACCAGGCGCCGCAATGCATCCGGGTCGCCGTCGTTGAAGCAGTAGTCGCCGATCTTGAACAACCCGCCCTGAGTACCGAGCAATACACAGTTCTGCGGCAATTTCAGCGCACTGCCGGCAGCCACTTTTTCGAGCATTTCGACCGGGTAGCGCTTGCCGTAAAAATGCCCGGGGATGTCCAGGGAAATCAGGTCGACGTAACGCACATCGGGGTAGCGCTGACGAAACCCACGCACTTCGGCCAGCAGTTCAGAGCACACAGCATCCATCATCTTGTTCCTTGTTGTTTTTATCAGGTGTAAACCCAAAGCACGCGGGTAAGTTGGTCGCTCAGATTGCCGTAGCGGCAGTGGGCATGGCTGGCCAGTTGAAAGCTGTCACCGGCGTGCAGGGTCACCGGCTCGTCGTTATTCAGCCACAGTGTCAACGCGCCTTCGAGGACATAACCGCCCTGCTCCGAGCTGTCTTTCATGTGCCGGTCACCGCTGCTCGCACCGGGTTCGAGCTGGCTTTCGAGCATCGAAAACGAGGCGCGCATCTTGGGTGAGACCATGATGTCGGTGATGCCGTCGGCGTAGTACAACGTGCGGCGTTCATCCGGCCGGGTCACCCAGGGCAACGCCATGGGTTTGGGCAGACTGTAGAAATAGGTGGTTGGCACACCGAGGGTTTCGCTGATGGCCGTCAGGTCCGCGACCGTCGGGCGCGATAACCCGCGTTCGACCTGCGACAGGAAACCCACCGAACGGCCGATTTTGTCCGCCAGTTCCTTGAGGGTGTACTTCTTGTGTTTGCGCAGGTCCTGAATCAGGATCGCCAACGCCGAAATCTCTTCTTGCATGTCCATCGAAAGGCTTCCGCAAATTCTCGTTTTTTCAAATGCTGTCGCGCAGCCGATACCAGGCTTTGCCGATGGCTTCCAGCGGCGCGGCCATGTATTTGCCGCCGGGAAAGCTGCCGTTGGTCAAACCCTGGTACAACGCCAGTTCGTCCTGCTGGCCCAGTATTGCATCGGACACCGCACGCGCCGCAGCCAGGGTGGGCAGCACACCGTGCCCGGAGTAGCCCTGCAGCCAGTAAAGGTCGCCGCGTCGGCCGATGTCAGGCGTGCGCTTGAGGGTCAGGTCGATATGACCGCCCCAGGCGAACTCCAGCTCGACGCCCTTCAATTGTGGAAACACACGTTCCAGGCACGGCCGGGTCGCACCGGCGATGTCCTTCGGCATGCCCCCCAGATACGTGCAACCTCCGCCGAACAGCAGCCGGTTGTCCGGTGTGCGGCGGAAATAATCGAGCACGAACTGGTTGTCGGTGACGCACACATTGCTCGGCAACAACGCGGTTGCCTGTTCCTCGGTCAGCGCTGCGGTGGCCACCTGATAAGTGCCGACCGGCAACACACAACTCGACAGTTGCGGGTCGAGCCGATCCAGGTAGGCGTTGCAGGCCAGTACCAGTACATCGGCGCGGACACGTCCGCGTTCGGTAGTCACCACGTAGCCGTTTGCATCCTCGCGATAATTCAGCGCCTTGCTGTGTTCATGAATCACCCCGCCGGCCCGCTCAACCGCAGCAGCCAGCCCCAGCGCCAGCTTCAGCGGATTCAAATGCCCGCCTTCGGGATCAAACAGCCCCGCCTGATAACGCTCGCTGGCAACCCAGTCGGGCAGTTGTTGCCGCGGGATGAATTGCAGACCGTCATGCCCCCATTTGTGACTGGCTTCGTGCTGCCAATCGGTGAGCAGACTGACCCGTCGTGGCATCACCGAGGTCCACAGGTGACCCGGCCGGTAATCGCACTCGAAGCCATGGCGTGCTGGCAGTTCACGCAGCTCGCGCGCCGCCCAGCGCATGCCCTCCCACAACTGCCGTGCGCGCCCGTAACCCAGCGCCGCTTCCAGCGGTGGCATGTCACACGACCAGCCGAGAATGGCCTGGCCGCCATTGCGTCCCGATGCCGCCCAAGCCACCCGACTGGCTTCGAGCAACGTCACTCGCTTACCGGCCAGGGCCAGGCGCAATGCCGTGTGCAGGCCACTGAAACCGGCGCCGATGATCAGTATGTCGGTGGCGTGTTCGCCTTCCAGAGCCGGTCGATTGGGCAGCTGATCCGCGCAGGTGTGGGCGTAATAGCTGTCGATGTGTCGGGTGGATTGCTGAAACATACCGGCTCCATGAAATTTTATAGTTTTAATTTCATGAAAAAATACACGATAGATTTCATGCGGGCAAATTGATTGTCGGATGAGCTGACTGCCACACACGAGCAACCCGGTGTATACCGCCCCAAAAACCGGCAAACACAATTCCCCGCCACTCCCCTAGAATGGGCAAACCGCGAATAACAAAAGGATCACGCAATGGACCACACCAACCACATCCTGATCGTCGACGACGATCGCGAAATTCGCGAACTGGTGGGCAACTACCTCAAGAAAAACGGCCTGCGCACGACCATGGTCCCCGACGGCCGGCACATGCGCAGCTTCCTCGAAACAAACCAGGTCGACCTGATCGTCCTCGACATCATGCTGCCCGGCGATGACGGCCTGGTGCTGTGCCGCGAACTGCGCTCAGGCAAACACAAAGCCACGCCGATCCTGATGCTGACCGCTCGCAATGACGAAACCGACCGCATCCTTGGCCTGGAAATGGGCGCCGATGACTACCTGACCAAACCTTTCGCCGCCCGTGAATTACTGGCGCGGATCAACGCCGTGTTGCGCCGCACCCGAATGCTGCCGCCGAACCTGCTGGTCACCGAAAGTGGCCGCCTGCTCGGTTTCGGCCGTTGGCGCCTGGACACCACCGCGCGCCATTTGCTGGACGAAGACGGCACCCTGGTCGCCCTCAGCGGTGCCGAATATCGATTGCTGCGGGTATTCCTCGATCACCCGCAACGGGTGCTCAACCGCGATCAACTGCTCAACCTGACCCAGGGCCGTGACGCCGATCTGTTCGATCGCTCCATCGACTTGCTGGTCAGCCGCTTGCGCCAACGACTCAAGGATGACTCGCGGGAGTCGACCTACATCAAAACCGTACGCAGCGAGGGCTATGTGTTTTCCTTTCCGGTGGAAATGCTCGATGAACAGGCTTAAGCCTTTATCAAGGGTTTTGTATCCGTTTGTATAAGACCCTCGCCCAGATACGTTAAAGCCGATTTCGCGCGTTTCAGGCACACATCAGCGATACACCCCGGCGTTTAACTGTGACCACCAGATAGCACGAGCTACTGACCCCTCACACTTAAGCGCACGGAGAATTACCCATGATCAACTTCTCGAAAGTTTCGTCCCTGGCACTCGGTCTCGCCCTGGTGGGCGGTCTTGGCTTGTCGAACCTGGCATCGGCCAACACTTCCAGCACCGTTTCCCACAGCCAGATCCAGTCGCTGCTGGCCAAAGACGGTTCGGACCGGTTGCAGCAGAATCGTGTGGCCGAAGGCGGCTCTGATCGCCTGATCCAGAATCGCGTGGCAGAAGGCGGCTCTGATCGCCTGATCCAGAATCGTGTGGCCGAAGGTGGCTCTGATCGCCTGATCCAGAATCGCGTCGCCGAAGGCGGCTCTGATCGCCTGATCCAGAACCGCGTGGCCGAAGGCGGCTCTGATCGCCTGATCCAGAATCGCGTCGCCGAAGGTGGTTCTGATCGCCTGATTCAGAATCGCGTGGCCGAAGGTGGCTCTGATCGCCTGATTCAGAATCGTGTGGCCGAAGGTGGCGCCGACCGTCTGCAAGAACTGCGTGAGCGCGTGGCCTCGATCCCGAGTAACGCACTGCGCGGTGGCGTGATCGTCGCGGAAAACCGTGCCGAGTTCGGTTCGAAATATCAGCGCTACTGATTACGATCTCCCCGCCCACAACGATCCACTGCAGGAGCGAGCCTGCTCGCGATGAGGCAATGTCAGACGACATCATTGTCGACTGGAAGGCCCAATCGCGAGCAGGCTCACTCCTGCAGTTCGCGTCTTTCGATCAACGCGCTCGATAACGACTATTCCTCAGGGTGTTTTCTCATCGTGCAGCTCCAGCACTACAGTGGCCACATCTTCTTCCCACGCTCTGGAGCAACACCATGAAAAGCATCATCGGTCTTGGATTCGCCCTCTCGGTTCTTGGCGCTACTTCCGCCATCGCCGCCCCACACGCCACTTCGCAAGTGGTTGCCGCTGCCAAAGTCAGCCAGCCGGCCACTTTGAACGTGAACACTGTGGGTATCGACCACAAAGACAGCCAACAAGGGAAACTCTACGTCGCAGAAAATCGCCCTGAGTTCGGTTCCAAATATCAGCGCTATTGATCAACAGCCTTGGCCTGCCTGAAACAAGAAACCCCGCCAAAAGCGGGGTTTCTTGCATTTGCCCCCATCAAAATCTGTAGCAGCTGCCGAGCCTGCGAGGCTGCGTTCGGCTGCGCAGCAGACGCAAAACCTGTGATCGCAATCTTCTGGGTTCAGACTATCGCCTGCCGCTTCACGAACGCTGCGCGCTCGAACGCAGCCTCGCAGGCTCGGCAGCTGCTACACAGGTCGGGGAGTTGCCAAGCGTGCTGCCAGGGCTTTGGCCTGACTGGCCACATCCGTCACCGCGGTGCTTTCCCACCACATCCCGCGCAATGGCGGCCCCATCGCGAACAATCGCTCGGCGGGACGTCCTTCGGCATCCAGCACCGCACCATCCACTTCGGCGGCAATCCCCAGCGCCAACGGCCCCGGACGAATCAAGCCGCGTGCCAGCAATTGCTGCGGCAGCGGGCGTGCCACCCGGCGCCAGTCGTACTCGATGCCGCTGGAGTTGATCAACGCCGCACCGCTGACCATCGTGGTGTGCGCCTCGCCCCGACGTCGAATGCGTATGCTCACTTCGCCGTTCGTCGACGGTTCCAGCCCTTGGAACGACGCCGCTTGAATCCGCAACCGTCCCTCCCCGTGCAAGCGTTCCACCATTTCGGCGCTCAGCGGTGGCGAGCGGTGGTGATGGCTTTCCCACCATGGCCGCACATGGCGCACAAACTGCCGGCGCTGCACATCCGTCGCCTGATGCCACAAACGCCCGATATGCGCGCGCACCGTGTCCAGCGGCGCTTGCCAATCGATGCCCTGAGCGATGGCTTCCCGGCAATGCCGACGCAGTTCGCGCAGCAATTGACGGGGTGTGCGAATGCTGTGGTCTTCAGCCAGAAAATCCACCCAGGCCGGAGGTTGCCGTCGCACATGGGGCAGCAAACCGTGACGGGAAAACACTTCGATCGGCCCGCGATGCCCAGCCTGTTCCAGTGACACCACGGCATCGACCATGGTCAGACCCGAGCCGATGATCAGCACCGTCGACTGTGGATCCAGCTGCTGCATCGCAGCCACATCCCACGGATCGAGGGCCGCGGCATTCAAGCCACTGGATTCGGTTTGCGGCGTGCGCGCGGCGGGAAACATGCCAGTGGCGAGCACGGCGAATGTGCCTTGCAAGCGCTGGCCGTCGCTCAGGGTCAAGCGCACCGCTTGCGCATCGGTTTGCAGATCCACGACTTCAGCCCGCACATGTTCGACCGTCGAGCCGTTCACCAATCCCGCGACCTTGGCCTCGGCCAGACGCTGCTGCACATACAGGCCGAACATTCCCCGAGGCGGAAACAGTTCACTGATCGGCACATGCTGTTCATCCGACTCCGGCCAGCCACCGGCGGCAATGTAGTCGGTCAGCCATTGGGTCAGGTCATCGGCGTTGTCCGGATCGACGCTCATGCGCGCCGCATTGCCGTTCAGCGTATGGCCCAGCTCCACGGCGCTGTAGGCCTCGCCCCGGCCCAGTTCGGCGCGGGGTTCTATCACCAGCACTTGCCGCTGGCCCGGCAGGCGCATCAACTGCGCCGCCAGCATCGCGCCGCTGAGGCCGCCGCCGATGATCAGGATGTCCGCGTGACGGATGGCGTCGGTCGCCTGTCCGCGTTGGGTTTCACTCATGCCGTTCTCACTGGTCAATGTTTAGCTGGATAGAAATCACGTACGCCGCGCGAACGATAATAGGCGCCAAAGCCATGGAAGGTTCGCCCAGCAGGACTAAAGTAGGACGCTTCACCCACCAGGTGACATCGATATTGAATGTACCGGCCTCATCGCGAGCAAGCTTGCTCCTACGGTGGATCGGCGTTCGGCGCAATATTACCGAACATCCCCATTCCCCTGTGGGAGCTAGCCTGCTAGCGATGGCGGCCTTACAGGCGAGACTTCTAGGCGGACACCACCTTCTTCTCTTGCTGTCGCAAAGCCGCGAGGTCGCGATAGCCGGCGCCTGGGTGAATGTCCGGCAGCTTCGGTCCCTGGCCGAACAATTTCTCACGCAAGGTGCCAGGGGCGTATTCGGTTTTGTACACGCCGCGTTTCTGCAACTCCGGCACCAGTAATTCCACAGCGTCAATGAAGGTCTCGTGGGTCAACGCATAAGCCAGGTTGAACCCATCGACATCAGTCTCGTCGACCCACTCCTGCAACAGATCGGCCACTGTTTCCGGGCTGCCGACAAACAGCGGACCGAAACCGCCGATACCCACCCAATCCGCCAGCTCGTTGGGCGTCCAGACCTTGTTCGGATCGGCCGTGGAGAACGCCTCCACCGCCGATTGAATGGCATTGGTGTGCACATGCTTGAGCGGCTCATCCGGTTTGAAACGGCTGAAGTCGATGCCGGTCCAGCCGGAAATCAGCGCCATGGCGCCCTCATAGCTGACCCAGCTTTTGTATTCCTCGAACTTGGCCTTGGCTTTGGCATCGGTCTCGCCCAGGATCACCGTTTGCAGGTTGAAGATCAGGACCTTCGACGGATCGCGCCCCGCTTCGGCGGCTCGTCGACGAATATCGGCCACGGTTTTTTTCAGCAGCACTTTCGATGGCGCAGCGACGAACACACACTCGGCATGTTCAGCCGCGAACTGTTTGCCGCGGCTCGATGCACCGGCCTGATACAGCACCGGCGTGCGTTGCGGCGAAGGTTCGCAAAGGTGGATGCCTGGTACCTGGAAGTGTTTGCCGACGTGCTGGATCTCGTGGATCTTGCTCGGGTCGCTGAACACCCGGCGCTCGCGGTCACGCAGGATCGCGCCGTCTTCCCAACTGCCCTCCCACAGCTTGTAGCAAACCTCCAGGTACTCTTCGGCAAAGTCATAACGCGCGTCGTGTTCGGTCTGGGCCTTCTGGCCAAGGTTCTTCGCGCCGCTCTCCAGGTATGACGTGACAATGTTCCAGCCGGCACGGCCCTTGGTCAGATGATCGAGGGTCGAAAGACGCCGGGCGAACGGATACGGATGTTCGAACGACAGCGACGCGGTCAAGCCGAAACCCAGATGCTCGGTGACCAGCGCCATCGGCGGGATCAGTTGTAGCGGATCATTGACCGGCACCTGCGCCGCCTGGCGAATCGCCGCGTCACCATTGCCGTTGTAGACGTCATAGATGCCCAGCACATCGGCAATGAACAATCCGTCGAACTTGCCGCGCTCAAGGATTTTCGCCAGGTCGGTCCAGTACTCCAGATCCTTGTACTGCCAAGAGCGATCCCGCGGGTGCGCCCACAGTCCTGGCGACTGGTGACCGACGCAGTTCATGTCAAAAGCGTTGAGACGAATTTCACGGGCCATCAAACGGCACTCCGAAAACCTGAGGATGAATAGCCAGAGGTTTGCAGGAGTCATGCCTGAAAATAAATTACTTAAATTTCAATTGGATACGCAAATAAAGACAGGAAGCTTACAACTTCAAAAAGGCAAAATGTAGATCCGCTGTTGCTGGCCCAACAGTCAGATCACCACATTGCGCACGAATCGCACGGCCACGGGCCCTTCGTTGCGATAGGAGTGCGGCTGGTTACTGGCGAACATGAAAAATTCACCGGCAGCGATCCTGTGCGGCACATCGCCGACCATCAGCGTCAGGCAGCCTTCAAAGACGTAGAACTGCTCGCTCCAGCCATCGGCGTCCGGTTCCGAGGGATAGTGCTCGCCCGGTTCAAGGCGCCATTCCCACAGTTCCACTTCACGGCTGGCATTGGCCTTGGCCAGCAAAACGGCCTTGCTGCCGGGGATCGTACCGGCCCAGGCCAGTTCGTTGATGCGGCTGTGGTCGCGGACGTCCGGGGCCTGGATCAGATCGCTGAACGCCACGTCCAACGCCTCGGCCACGCGGTCGAGTGTGGTCAGGCTGACGTTTTTTTCACCGGCCTCGATGGCCACCAGCATGCGGCGGCTGACACCGGACTTTTCCGCCAAAGCGGTCTGGCTCATGTCGGCGGCATGGCGCAAACGTCGAACGTTTTGACTGACGTGCTGGAGGACCGAAGCCCGTTGCGTGGAATCTTTGTGCACTATATTGCTCACTTGGTGGTGCTGCGCAGTATACTGCCCAACTTCCGGCGCATTGTGCGTCCCCCTCAGGTAGCGCGCAAGATCATGACGTCGGTGAACACCCCTCAGGCTTCCTCCCGTTTCCTTCGGCTCAGCAAGGCCGAATGTGTACTGGTGTTGATCACCATGGTCTGGGGCGGGACCTTTTTGCTGGTCCAGCATGCGATGACCGTCAGCGGCCCGATGTTTTTCGTCGGCCTGCGTTTTGCCGCTGCGGCGATCATCGTTGCCCTGTTCTCCTGGCGCAGCCTGCGGAACCTGACTCTGTTCGAACTCAAGGCCGGTGCTTTTATCGGCGTGGCGATCATGCTCGGTTACGGCTTGCAGACCGTCGGCCTGCAAAGTATTCCCAGCAGCCAATCGGCTTTTATTACCGCGCTGTACGTGCCTTTCGTGCCGTTGCTGCAATGGCTGGTGCTGGGTCGTCGACCGGGGCTGATGCCGAGCGTCGGGATCATGCTGGCGTTTACCGGCTTGATGCTGCTGTCCGGCCCGTCCGGTGCTTCGCTCAACTTCAGTCCCGGTGAAATCGCCACGCTGATCAGCGCCATTGCCATCGCCGCAGAGATCATTCTGATCAGCAACTTTGCCGGTCAAGTCGACGTCAAGCGAGTGACCGTGGTGCAACTGGCGGTGACGTCGGTGCTGTCATTCCTGATGGTGGTGCCGACCAATGAAGCCCTGCCGGATTTTTCCTGGTTGTTGCTGTGCAGCGCACTCGGCCTGGGTGCGGCGAGCGCGGCGATCCAGGTGGCGATGAACTGGGCGCAGAAGAGTGTTTCGCCGACCCGCGCCACGTTGATATACGCCGGTGAACCGGTGTGGGCCGGGATCGTCGGACGGATCGCCGGGGAGCGCTTGCCGGCAATTGCATTGCTGGGTGCCGGGTTGATCGTGGCGGCGGTGATTGTCAGTGAATTGAAGACCAAGGGTAAGGCGGTAGCCGAGGTTGAAGAATCGCTGGAGAGTGAAAGCGGCAATTGATAGCAAGATTAAAAGATCGCAGCCTTCGGCAGCTCCTACAGTAGGAGCTGACGAAGGCTGCGATCTTTTTTCTATGCCGGTTGAAACAATGATAAACAAGACTTTTCCGTCTACCTTGTAGGATTCTGCGACAGCTTGGCGTTTGGTGATCCGGGAGCTGGCACGTATGATGCTTCACAAACTTCCGCAGATTAGAAGCCTATGTCCCTGATAGTTCTACTGCTTCTGCCTTTCATAGGCAGCTGTCTGGCAGCGGTGCTGCCACACAATGCGCGTAATACCGAATCGCTGCTGGCTGGTCTGGTTGCCCTGATCGGCACCGTCCAGGTCGCCCTCCTGTACCCGCAAATCGCCCATGGCGGCGTGATCCGCGAAGAGTTCATGTGGCTGCCCAGCCTGGGCCTGAACTTCGTTTTGCGCATGGACGGTTTCGCCTGGCTGTTCTCGATGCTGGTGCTGGGCATCGGCACGCTGGTGTCGTTGTATGCCCGCTACTACATGTCGCCGAACGATCCAGTGCCGCGCTTCTTCGCGTTTTTCCTTGCGTTCATGGGCGCCATGCTGGGGCTGGTGATTTCCGGCAACCTGATCCAGATCGTGTTTTTCTGGGAGCTGACCAGCCTCTTCTCATTCCTGTTGATCGGCTACTGGCACCACCGCGCCGATGCGCGACGCGGCGCATACATGGCGCTGATGGTCACCGGTGCAGGCGGGTTGTGCCTGCTGGCGGGGGTGATGCTGCTCGGCCATGTGGTCGGCAGCTATGACCTGGACAAGGTCCTGGCCGCCGGCGATCTGATTCGCGCTCATGCCCTCTACCCCATCCTGCTACCCCTGATCCTGATCGGCGCGCTGAGCAAAAGCGCGCAATTCCCTTTCCATTTCTGGCTACCCCACGCCATGGCGGCGCCGACTCCGGTCTCGGCCTATCTGCACTCGGCGACCATGGTCAAGGCCGGCGTATTTCTACTGGCGCGACTCTGGCCGTCACTGTCCGGCAGTGAAGAATGGTTCTACATCGTCAGCGGCGCCGGGGCCTGCACCCTGTTGCTCGGTGCTTACTGCGCGATGTTCCAGAACGACCTCAAGGGTTTGCTGGCCTATTCGACCATCAGCCACCTCGGCCTGATCACCCTGCTCCTGGGCCTGAACAGTCCGCTGGCCGCCGTCGCCGCGGTGTTCCACATCCTCAACCACGCCACGTTCAAAGCCTCGTTGTTCATGGCCGCCGGGATCATCGACCACGAAAGCGGCACCCGCGACATCCGCAAACTCAGCGGGCTGGTCAAACTGATTCCGTTCACCGCCACCCTGGCCATGGTCGCCAGCGCCTCGATGGCCGGCGTGCCGTTGCTCAACGGTTTTCTGTCGAAAGAAATGTTCTTCGCCGAAACTGTGTTCATCAACGCTACGGCCTGGGTCGAAGCGACCTTGCCGATCGTCGCGACCATCGCCGGGACTTTCAGTGTCGCCTATTCCCTGCGCTTCACCGTTGACGTGTTCTTCGGCCCGCCCGCCACCGACCTGCCTCACACCCCGCACGAACCACCGCGCTGGATGCGTGCGCCGGTCGAGTTGCTGGTGTTCGCCTGCCTGGTGGTCGGGATCTTCCCGGCGCAAGTGGTCGGCCCGCTGCTCGCCGCTGCCGCGCAACCGGTGGTTGGTGGTCAATTGCCCGAATACAGCCTGGCCATCTGGCACGGCTTGAACGCGCCGATGATCATGAGCCTGATCGCCATGTCCTGCGGCGTAGTGCTCTACCTGCTGCTGCGCAACCAGCTCAAGCGCGGTCGTTTCAGCCATCCGCCACTCGTGGGGCGATTCAACGGCAAGCGCCTGTTCGAACTGACACTGATGCTCAAGATGCGCCTGGCCCGTCGTCTACAGCGCCGAATCAGCACCAACCGCCTGCAAACCCAACTGTTCCTGATGGTGCTCGCCGCCGTGCTGGCCGGATTGATCCCGATGTTGCACAGCAGCCTGCACTGGGGCGACCGGCCGAAGATTCCGGGCTCGATCGTGTTCGTCATCCTGTGGTTGCTGGCGATCGTCTGCGCGCTGGGCGCGGCGTATCAGGCCAAGTATCACCGTCTCGCGGCCCTGACCATGGTCAGCGTTTGCGGCCTGATGACCTGCGTGACCTTCGTGTGGTTCTCGGCGCCGGACCTGGCCCTGACGCAACTGGTGGTCGAGGTGGTGACCACTGTGTTGATCCTGCTCGGCCTGCGCTGGCTGCCACGGCGGATCGAAGAAGTTTCGCCATTGCCGAGCAGTCTGCGCAAGGCGCGCATCCGCCGTATCCGCGACTTGCTGCTGTCGACCGTGGTCGGTGGCGGCATGGCGGTGCTTTCGTACGCGATGCTGACGCGCCAGACACCCAACGACATTTCCTCGTTCTACCTCAGCCGTGCCCTGCCCGAAGGCGGCGGCAGCAACGTGGTCAACGTGATGCTGGTGGATTTCCGCGGGTTCGACACCCTCGGCGAAATCACCGTACTGGCGGCCGTTGCGCTGACCGTGTTCGCCCTGCTACGGCGTTTCCGCCCACCGAAAGAAAGCCTGCAACTGCCGGCCCAGCAGCGTTTGCTCGCGCCCGACGTGGTCACCGACCTGGTCAACCCGCGTCACGCCAGCGACACCGCGCTCGGCTTCATGATGGTGCCGGCGGTGCTGGTGCGCCTGCTGTTGCCGATTGCACTAGTGGTGTCGTTCTACCTGTTCATGCGCGGGCACAACCAACCGGGTGGCGGGTTTGTCGCCGGGCTGGTGATGTCGGTGGCGTTCATCCTGCAATACATGGTGGCCGGCACCCAATGGGTCGAAGCGCAAATGAGCCTGCGACCGCTGCGCTGGATGAGCGTTGGCCTGCTGTTCGCCACCCTCACCGGCCTCGGTGCGATGGTGGTCGGTTATCCGTTCCTGACCACGCACACCTGGCACTTCGATTTGCCGTTGCTGGGTGACATTCACCTGGCCAGCGCGCTGTTCTTCGACGTGGGCGTGTACGCGGTGGTGGTCGGCTCGACGCTGTTGATCCTCACGGCTCTCGCCCACCAATCGGTGCGGGGTCACAAGACCGCGGCCCAGCCTAAACCCGTCGCCATGAAGGAGGCCATCTGATGGAAGAAGTCATCGCAATCGCCATCGGCGTCCTGGCCGCGTCCGGCGTGTGGTTGATCCTGCGTCCAAGGACATTCCAGGTGGTCATGGGCCTGTGCCTGCTGTCCTACGGCGTCAACCTGTTCATCTTCAGCATGGGCAGCCTGTTCATCGGCAAGGAGCCGATCATCAAGGACGGCGTGCCGCAGGACCTGCTGCACTACACCGACCCGTTGCCCCAGGCACTGGTGTTGACCGCGATCGTCATCAGCTTCGCCATGACCGCGTTGTTTCTCGTGGTTTTGCTGGCCTCCCGGGGCCTGACCGGCACCGACCATGTGGATGGCCGGGAGCCTAAAGAATGAATGCAATGACGCACCTGATCGCCGCGCCCATCCTGCTGCCGCTGCTGACCGCCGCGATCATGCTGATGCTCGGCGAGAAACACCGCCCGCTCAAAGCCAAGATCAATCTGTTCTCCAGCCTGCTGGGCCTGGGCATCTCTTTGTTACTGCTGCAATGGACGCAAACCACCGACGTGCCCGGTTCCATCGGCGTGTACCTGCCGGGCAACTGGCAGGTGCCGTTTGGCCTGGTGCTGGTGGTCGATCGGCTGTCGGCATTAATGCTGGTGCTCACCGGCATCATCGGCGTGTGTGCCCTGCTGTTTGCCATGGCGCGCTGGGACAGTGCCGGTTCGAGTTTCCATGCGCTGTTCCAGATTCAGTTGATGGGCCTGTACGGCGCGTTCCTGACGGCAGACCTGTTCAACCTGTTCGTGTTCTTCGAAGTGTTGCTGGCCGCCTCATACGGCCTGATGCTCCACGGTTCCGGCCGGGCGCGGGTGTCTTCGGGGCTGCATTACATCTCGATCAACCTCTTGGCCTCAACCCTGTTCCTGATCGGTGCGGCGCTGATCTACGGCGTCACCGGCACCCTGAACATGGCCGACCTAGCGCTGAAAATCCCGCTGGTGCCGGAAGCCGATCGCGGCCTGCTGCATGCAGGCGCGGGGATTCTGGCGGTGGCGTTCCTGGCCAAGGCCGGCATGTGGCCGCTGAATTTCTGGCTGGTGCCGGCGTATTCGTCGGCAAGCGCGCCGGTCGCGGCAATGTTCGCGATCATGACCAAGGTCGGCATCTACACCCTGCTGCGCCTGTGGACCTTGCTGTTCTCCGGTCAGGCCGGGGCGTCGGCGTATTTCGGTGGTGACTGGCTGATTTACGGCGGCATGGTGACCATCTTTTGTGCCGCCGTGGCGATCGTCGCCGCGCAACGCCTAGAGCGCATGGCCAGCCTGAGCATTCTGGTGTCGGCAGGGATTCTGTTGTCGGCCATCGGTTTCGCCCAGCCGAACCTGATTGCCGCAGCGTTGTTTTATCTGGTCAGTTCGACCCTGGCCCTGAGCGCGCTGTTCTTGCTGGCCGAACTGATCGAACGCTCGCGCTCGGCCAACGAAATTCCGCTGGAAGACGAAAACGAGATGCTGCCACGGCCCCTGGAATCGTTGCATCCGGCCAAGGGCGTCAACCTCGACGACGAGCAGAAAGCCGTGGTCGGCCAAGTGATTCCCTGGACCATGGCGTTCCTCGGCCTGAGCTTCATCGCCTGCGCGCTGCTGATCATCGGCATGCCGCCGCTGTCCGGGTTCATTGGCAAACTGGGGCTGCTCAGCGCACTGCTCAATCCCCTGGGCCTGGGCAATGGCAGTGACGCACCGATTTCGAATGCTGCGTGGGGTTTGCTGGCCTTGCTGATCATCTCGGGGCTGGCGTCACTGGTGGCTTTCTCGCGGCTGGGCATCCAGCGTTTCTGGACCCCGGCCGAGCGCCCATCGCCCGTGCTGCGGCGTTTTGAGTGCGTGCCGATTTTCGCCTTGCTGGGCTTGAGCATCGCGCTGACCTTCCAGGCCGAGCCGCTGTTGCGCTACACCCAGGCGGCCGCCAACGCCTTGAACAACCCGCAACAATACGTGATGGCCGTGCTCGGCACCCGCGCGGTGCCGAGTCCCGAAGCCCGGGCGGCATTGCTGGAGGTGCAACCATGAAGCGTCTGTTTCCTGCGCCGTGGTTGTCGCTGGCTTTGTGGCTGCTGTGGCTGGTGCTGAACCTGTCGATGAGCCCGGGTAACCTGCTATTGGGCGCGGCACTGGGTTTTTGCGCGCCGCTGATGATGCGCAAACTGCGCCCGTTGCCGATCAGCATTCGCCGGCCGGGGGTGATCCTGCACCTGTTCCTCGTGGTCGGTCGTGATGTGCTGGTGTCCAACCTCGCCGTCGCCTGGAGCGTGCTCAATGCCGGTCGTCGGCCGCCGCGCTCACGCTTCATCAAGGTGCCGCTGGACCTGCGCGATGCCAATGGCCTGGCCACGCTGTCGATGATCTGCACCGTGGTGCCCGGCACGGTCTGGTCGGAACTGGCGCTGGACCGCAGCATTCTGTTGCTGCACGTCTTCGATCTGGATGACGAAGCGCAGTTCATTGAACACTTCAAGACGACTTACGAGCGTCCGCTGATGGAGATTTTCGAATGAGCGCCCTGCTGTCGAATGCGATTGTTTTCAGTCTGTTCCTGTTTTCCGTGGCGATGATCCTGACCCTGATCCGCCTGTTCAAAGGCCCTTCGGCCCAGGACCGGGTTCTGGCGCTGGACTATCTGTACATTGTCGCGATGCTGATGATGCTGACGCTGGGCATTCGCTATGCCAGTGACACCTACTTTGAAGCGGCGCTGCTGATTGCGCTGTTCGGTTTCGTCGGCTCGTTTGCCCTGGCGAAGTTCCTGCTGCGCGGCGAGGTGATCGAATGAACGCAGAACTGTCTCAATGGGTGGAAATCCCGGTGGCGATCCTGCTGGTGCTGGGCGGCCTGTTCGCGTTGATCGGTGCCACGGGATTGCTGCGCATGAAGGACTACTTCCAGCGCATGCACCCGCCAGCTCTGGCCTCGACCCTGGGCGCGTGGTGCGTGGCACTGGCTTCGATCATTTACTTTTCGGCGTTGAAATCGGCGCCGGTGCTGCATGCCTGGCTGATCCCGATCCTGTTGGCGATCACCGTACCGGTAACGACCTTGCTGCTGGCGCGGGCGGCGCTTTTTCGTAAGCGCATGGCCGGGGACGATGTGCCGGCCGAGGTGAGTAGTCGGCGGACTGAGAGTGGTAGTTGATCAAAAGATCAAAAGATCAAAAGATCAAAAGATCAAAAGATCGCAGCCTGTAGGAGCTGCCGAAGGCTGCGATCTTTTGATCTTAGCTTTCAAATCCACGCCACCGCCAGCAACCCACCGCCCAACACCACACACAACGGCGAATACACCCAGGTGTCCCACCCGGCAAACCTGGAGCCTTTGACCTCTTTGAAAAAGCCCACCAGTTCCGAATCGCCAATCGCCCGGGCGAACAGCAACAGCGCGATGGCACTGATCACCCACTGCAACACTTGATGATGCACCTGCGGCAGCCACCAGCCGACCCGCAAACACACCAACAGGGCAATCACCATCAGGGCTGCAGCCACCAGAAGCGTGAGCCAGCCTCGCGGCTTGAACGCCGGGCGTAGTTGCGTGCCGCCTTCTTGCGGCACTTGAGGAACGGCCGCCACCGCGGCCCATTCGCCGCCCAGCGCCCAATAAACGTGAACCAGAGCAATCGCCGCAAATATCGTCACCAGCCATTGAGCCAACGCAAAGGTCATGGTTGAAGATCCTTGAAAGGGATTTGGTCAAATCATCCTAGTCGGCATTTTTTGATGTGCACGACCGTTAGTGCACAACCTGACAAACGTGGGGTGACGCAGAAAAAAGCATCGCGAGCAGGCTCGCTCCCACAGGGGTTCTTCAGTGATCACAGATTTTGCGAACGACCGTGAACCATTGTGGGAGCGAGCCTGCTCGCGATAGCGGTGTCAGACTCGCCGCATCACTTCAACTCGGCAGACACCTTGTCCGCCACATCCTTGGGCACCCAGGCCTTCCACACGTCCGGATGTTTCTTCATGAAGTCTTCGGCTGCCTGACGCGGCGCGGTGTGCTTCTCGCTCATTTCGGCCAGGGCCTTGTTCAAAGGATCGATCGGGAAATCGACCTTGGCGAAGAATTCGGCGATCTGCGGGTATTGCTTCTGGAATGGCGTGGACACGCCGATCGACAGCTTCGAAGGCAATGAGCGGGTGGGTTGTGGATTGGGGTTGTCGGCATCGGTCAGGGTTTTCCAGGCTTCGGCGTCGAATGGCGGCTCTTCCAGCTGGATCAGTTTGAAGCGACCGAGCAGCGGCGTGGGCGACCAGTAATAGAACAGCACCGGTTTACCGCGTCGAATCGACGAACTGATTTCCGCGTCCAGCGCCGCCCCTGAACCGCTGCGGAAGTTCACGTAGCTGTCGTCCAGCCCATAGGCCTTGAGCTTTTGCTTGTTGACCACTTCCGAGGTCCAGCCAATGGGGCTGTTGAGGAAGCGTCCCTTGCTCGGGGCTTCCGGGTCCTTGAACACATCCTTGTACTTGGGCAGATCGCTGACATTGCGCAAGTCCGGCGCCATCGGCTTGATGCCTTTGGCCGGGTCGCCCTTGATCACGTATTCCGGTACCCACCAGCCTTCGGTGGCGCCCTTGACCGTGTCGCCGAGACTGACGACCTTGCCCTCGGCCTCGGCCTTGACCCACACCGGACTGCGCCCGGCCCACTCTTCGCCGATCACCTGGATGTCGTTGTTGGCCAGGGCGGTTTCCAGGGTGATGGTCGTACCCGGCAAGGTATCGGTCGGCAGCCCATAGCCCTTCTCGACGATGATCCGCAGGATATCGGTGATCAGGCTGCCGCTCTCCCAATTGAGGTCGGCGAAATGAATGGGTGTCTGGGCCGCCAGTACCGGAACCGGTGACGCCGACAATGCGCAAGTAGCCAATACCGCAACCAGCAGCTGTCGAAAACCTTTCATGCTTTTGCACCTCGTGCTGTTCACAGCAATCGCAGGATGGCCTGGCAGAAGACCGCAAAGCCTCTGAATAATCAGTCAACTGACTGTAGTAGAGGTTCCTGCTTTCGAGGGGCGTGGATCAGTTTTCAGAAATTTCCTGCAAGCGTGCCAGCTCTCTTCTGACCATGCTGGCGTACTCCGCCGGACGCAACGCGTAGAGCTGTGATGCCACCCAATTCAGCCAGGCCCCCTGCAGAACAGTTTTTTGCTCGAACAATCGCAAGGCTTCGGCTTGCGCGCCAGCGTGATTCTGTTCGTGGAAGTCGGCGCGGGTCTGGGTCATTACTCGCTGGCCTTGAACGTCACCAGCTCGCCTTTGCGCCATTTGGCTGCCTTGGCGGTGACCGCTTTCAGGGTTTTGGTCAGGCCTTCCTGCAATTGCTGGTGGGCGGCAAACACCGTTACCACGCTATGACCTTCCTTGAACAAGATGGCCTGGCCATCGGCCGTGGTGACAAAGGCATAGTCGCCCAGGCCATAGACCGTCAGTTTGATTTCGCGGAATTTGATTTCCAGTTTGCCGCCTTCACGGCTGGGCAATACCGAAGCGCTGAAGTGGTCGCCAACCTTGAGTTTGAGCCCCGGTTTGTCATCCACCACCAGTGCCGATTCGGTGTCGATCTCGGCAACGTAAATGCCTTCAGCACTCTGCTCGGTGATGTAGACGAAACGAGATTGAAACAACTTGACCAGCTTTGCGCGCAAATCACCCAGAACGAACAAAGCATGCATATCGAGATTACTTACTGCCAAGGAAACATCCCCACATCTAAAAATGATGCTGCACGCGAAAGAAGCGCACAGCCGAAAAAAGCGGCAATGCCGAAAATGAAACCAAAAGACCCGGGTTGAAAGTCTGAATGAGCAGAGGTCTCATCCATCACGAGACTTGAGCAGACTACTGGAATGTCGCTCGTGTCGCCTTGCCTGGCATTCGTCAAAGGTTGAAGGAAAACGCCTTTCCTACGGCCAGAGAAATACGGACTATCAACTTCAGGGAAAAAACTCTCAAAAAAAAGCACTTTTCTGACATATCGCCAGCCAAAAATTGCTTTAGATAAACATCAATCACCCACCAGTGACGGTGATTCTAGAGCAGCGATGCTCACCGAGACTACCCATAACGACGTACATACGTCGGCAAAACAACGAAAAGGACTTCATATGTGCACGATGACACACTTCGCCCATCCTCAAGCGCCCTGCTCCGGCAACCCTTCGCCTCTGTTTCCCGTGCCATTGCAACACCCGGAGATGCACCTGCCGGACCTGCAGCCGCCAAGGTTTCAGGTGATCCTGGCCGGGAATGCGTTTTTCCATATCAAGGAAGTTTCCACGGGACATGTAAGAGGTTTCCGTGGAAATCACAACGACGCCTGCGCCCTTGCCCGTTCACTTGAGTCGCGCATTTGAGCCATTGGCTGCATCTGAGCGTTAAAACGTTTCGTCGTGCCGGCGACTTTACTCAGCCGCCGGCCTGCAACTGCTGCCATACTGCCCGACCAATCAAACGCGTCCCGCCAAAGAGGACGACGTTGAACACAACAATATATTTCCAAGGGAAGGCTGCGACGTGACGGAATTTGATATCGGCGAGTTTTTTATCCGGGGCGAAGCCAGAGAAATCGAAGGCGAGTTCCAGGCAGTGATTGTCATGCGCGCCAAGCCACCGCAAAAAGCCGTGACCTATCACCAGGTTGAAAAAGATCGCTGGTTCAAGAACTCTGAAGTCGCCGCCATCGCGGCCCAGGAATCCGCCCGGGAACTGAAGGCTGCCGTCGACGCCGGTGCATTGAAAGCCTGATACCCCGGTGTGTGGCGTCTATGCTCATTGCTGCGTTTGAACATCGCTTTCGAACTTCCTGATACACGGCTCGCTCAGAAGTAGGGAGCCGTCGCTCAGCCCTCGTACGCGACCGATTATCTGCAAGGAGATGAAGATGGAATCACCGACCCACGACTTGAAAGGTTTGTTCGACCAGCTCGGCCTGGACTCCACCCAGAAAGCTATCGACGATTTCATTGCCAGCCATTCGCCGCTGCCCGATGACAAGAAGCTCATCGATGCCGAGTTCTGGACGCCGCAGCAGGCAGGGTTCCTGAAAGAACAACTGCGCGAAGATGCCGACTGGGCGCGGGTGGTCGACGACCTCAACCTGCGGATGCATCAGGTTCACTAGCTTCAGTCTCAATGCAGGCTGTCTGAGGTGTTGGCGTTCAATTGCGCCAACCAGGCAGCCCTGCACTCCTCTGCCTCGGTGCGACTGGAAAATGCCGTCCCCCGGCGCTCACCGTTGAGCAGCACCACCCAGCACACACTTTGCCCCAGCGCTCGCAAACTGGCGGGTACGCCGCTGCCGATCATCACCGCGACATCAACTTTGCTTTGCATGCTGACCTCTCGCATTTCGTTAGCAACCTAATTAATAGATATGTTAATTAGGTTCGCCGCGAGGAAAAAGCAAAAACCCTGCACAGATTAATTGCAGGGTTAGTAACAATCGTTCGCCAAACCGGATGGACTAGCGCGGTTTTTCTGGCTTATAGCCCAAGCGCAAACCACCCCAATGCCGGCCTTTGAGCATGATCGGCACCGACAGGTCGTGCATCAGCTCACCCGTATCACGGGTGTAGGTCTGCAGCAGCACCGGTTGTTGATGGTTGCCGCAGCGGATCCCGGTGCGATCGGCGAACTTGCGCTTGGTACGGTTTTGCACGGTATCGACCTGTGCATCACCGGTCAGTGGCTGGCTGAAAACGCTGTTATGGGTCGGCACGTAGCCTTGCTGGGTGCAGGCGATGGCGAACACCAACCCCTCGTGACGAGGCAGCAACGGCTCCTGTATTGGCGGCAAGACCTGATCGGTATAACGGTCGAAACGAGTCTGGAACTTTGCCGGGCTGGTGTTGGGAATTGCCTGATACTGACGGTCGAACAGGTCATCGAGGCTGATTCGACCGGCATCAATGTCTGCTTCGAAACGCGCGGTAATCTGGCTGGCGCCTTCCCGGGCCAGGTCATAGATGCGCTGGTGATAGTCATCCAGACCGACTTCAGCCAAGCGCTCGCTGATGGTTTCGGCCTGGCCTTCCATCTGCACCGCCGCGTCGGCCAGACGCCGGGTTTGCTGGTCGCTGATGGCCAGGTCGCTACGCATTTGTTCAATGGCATGGAACAGGCTATCGAGTTGCTCGCGATTGGTGTCGGCGCCACGGGCGATTTCGCCAACCTGACTTTCGACGCTGGCGGCCAGCCGGGCGATGTTTTCCAGGTGCTGCCCGGTGTGCTCGACCTGTTGGACCCCGGTATCCAGGTCGCTGGACAGCTGGCGAATCTGCTCCACCACCTGTGCCGTGCGCTGCTGGATATCGGCCACCATTTCCCCGACTTCTCCCGTTGCCGTGGCCGTACGTGCCGCGAGCCCGCGGACTTCGTCGGCAACCACCGCAAAACCACGACCGTGCTCACCGGCGCGTGCGGCTTCGATCGCTGCGTTCAACGCCAACAGGTTGGTCTGACTGGCGATGGACTGAATCACCAGGGTGACGCGCTGGATATCGTCACTGCGCAGGCTCAAGGCTTCGATCAACTCACGACTGCTGTTGGCACGCTGGCTGAGCTGATGCATGCGCGCAATCGACTCGATCAGTTCCGTCCGCCCCGCAGCCCCGCTCTGATGGGCCTCACTGGCAGCACTCAATGCTTCACGACTGAGCATCGACGTGGCTTGTTCGGTAGCGATCATGACTTCAGCGTTGCTGACGATTTGCGCGGCAGCGCCGAGTTGCGATTGCAGCTTGTCGGCCAATTGCTTGACCGAGAAGGCAACGCCAGCGGCAGACAGTGCATTGTGACTGGTGGTGTAGGAAAGATCGCGGGTCAACGTGGAAATGGCGCTGGACGTATCGAGAGGTGCGACTTCGGGGATGGCCCGCGAACGCAGGCGGGGCAACCAGATAATCAGCACGGCCACGGGCAGACCGAGGTAAAGCGACCAGCCCCCCAGCGTCATGCCACACAGCAACAGCACCAGGGCGATGCTTTGCAGCGTCGGTGCGAACCAGCGGTTTTTCGGTAAAAACACCGGTGCAGGCACTGCCGCAACCAGAGACTCGTCCCTCGCCATCATTGTCACCCCACGCATCTTCTAATTGTTGTCTTCGCATTAAACGCCACTATAAAGCCATTATCTATGAGCCTTTAGTCGCGGGCATTGCAGTAGATCAATAGAAGTTCGGGGTTTTGTGCAGACGTCAAAAAGCAAAGATCGCAGCCTGCGGCAGCGCCTACGGATTCACGCGAACCCTGTAGGAGCTGCCGAAGGCTGCGATCTTTTCAAAGGCAACCCATATCGAATGGGCTACCCCGCAGAATCAGGCCTGACGCTGGTGCTTGTCGATTTGCTCGTGACGTTCTTGAGCTTCGATGCAGTATTTGGTGGTCGGGCTGATCAGCAGGCGCTTGAGGCCGATGGCCTCGCCGCTGTCGTCGCACCAGCCAAAGCTGTCTTCCTTGATGCGCTCAAGGGCTTGTTCCAACTGAGGCAGCATGCGCTGGTCGCGATCGATCGCGTTCACCAGCCAGGTGCGCTCTTCTTCAACGGAAGCCGCGTCAGCCGGATCGGCCGGGGTGTCCAGGCTCTCGATGGCGATGCGGTTCTGTTCGATGCGCTCATGGGTTTCGACTTTCATGTTCTGCAACAGCTCGGAGAAAAAAGCATGTTGCTCGGCATTCATGTAGTCATCCGCCGGCATGGCCAGCAACTTGTCCTTTGTCATTGATATCTCTATAAAAAAACGTGCATTAAGGCGAATTAGGGAGCGTTCCGGCCAACCTGTGAAGGTCATCGGAAAGGCGCCGTTTATACCAAGCGCCACCCGGCACTCAATTTACGAGGGGCGGCAGTCTAAGGCCGACTTGAGGCCTCAGCAACTGAAAAGACAGCGAATTTGTCCGACAAAGCCTCGAAAATGCTCTGTGGCAGGCTTTGAGGTGGATATCGGAGTGCGTTTATAGCAAGAAATTCAATCCAGCACAGGTATATAGAAGATAAACGGCTGTGTTTGCACATCCCCTGTACCGGCCCTGCATAAACAAAATCGCCGCTTCCACCAAAGGCAGAAGCGGCAGAGGCACGAGCCTCAGTCGATCAATGCATGAACAGAGCGATCAGGATGATGATAGGGATCGGTACACCGAGAAAGAACAACAGTAATGAACGCATGATGATTCTCCTGGTTTAACGAATGGTTGGGGTGTTCACGTAGGTGTCGGTTTCCAGGTACACCACGGCATCCCGGCGACGGCCACCGAAGGTCGCGGCGAGGCTGGCGAAAAATGCACCGGCCAGCAGCGCAACAAACATCCAGAGGGTGGTCCAGGCCGCTACTTTGGCGGCAGTGTCGGCCGCTTGTTGCGCAGCGAGTTTGGCGTCGGCCACGGCTTTTTGCGTGCGGGCATAGACTTCATCGACACGACGCTCCGCGTCCGCTTGCGTCAGGTTGGTACGCTGCGCGACCAGTTGTGCCAGGTAGGCCCGATCTTCGGCAGCCAGTTGCCCGTCGTTGCTCAGGGAGCGTGCGAAGATCCGGGTGACCGTACCCCGGGCGGCGTCATCGCTGACAGCGGCCGGCCGATCATCGCGGAACAGGCTATCAATGAAATAGCCGTATTGATCGCTGTCAGCATTGCCCGCCGCAGCCCCCGCCGCTTGCGTGGCCGCAGTGGCAGCACCACCGACCATGTTTGCACCGGCCTGCACCCCGCCGCCCACCAGGCTGCTGACCGAACCGGCCACCAGCGTGGCTGTCACCAGTGTTGCCACGCACCACGCCAGAAAACCATGGGCGGTGTCGCGGAAATACACTTCATCACCATGCATATAGGCCCACTTCACCCGCAGTCTGCCGGCGATGTAGCCACCGAGCCCGGACGCCACGATTTGCGTGAACGCCAACCAGACGATGGTGGAAATGCCCAGGCTCTTGGCGCTCACGCCTTCATTCGCCCAAGGCGAAACCGCCGAGAAGCCCAAGCCGAACCCCAGCAGCACCAGGATCAGCGACAACGCTGCAGCCGCCGCGGCCCCGGCGAAAATCGCCCCCCACGACACGCCGGAGAGCGTCGTTGATTCTTCTACGGCAGGATAGAAACCATCAGAGGATCTATTCATTGTTGTATCGCTCCAGGCAGAAAAATGGTGTTACAACTCTCAAAGGAGCAATTGCAGTCACCGTGCCAGACGCGCACTTTGAATAAATCGTTATGGTTCAGCGAGTTATAAACATTGAACTTCCATAACCCATGCAATTTGCAAGGAACCGTTATGCTCAACGGGTTTTATGCACTGACCAGAAGATCAAAAGATCGAAAGATCGCAGCCTTCGGCAGCTCCTACATTTAAAGCGCATTTCCCTGTAGGAGCTGCCGAAGGCTGCGATCTTTTCATTGTCCATGAACTTTTATTTAGAAAGCCTGCGATCATTTCTTGGCAAAATGCAGCACAACGTTGTGAACATTAAATCAGGCCAGCCCTATGACCCGCATCTTGACCATCGAAGACGACGCCGTGACCGCCCGTGAAATCGTCGCCGAATTGAGCAGCCATGGCCTCGACGTCGACTGGGTCGACAATGGCCGTGAAGGGCTGGAGCGCGCGGTCAGCGGCAACTATGACTTGATCACCCTCGACCGCATGCTGCCCGAGCTCGATGGCCTGGCGATTGTCACCACGCTGCGGACCATGGGCGTGGCCACGCCGATCCTGATGATCAGCGCCCTCTCCGACGTCGATGAGCGCGTGCGTGGTTTGCGCGCGGGCGGTGACGATTACCTGACCAAGCCCTTCGCCACCGATGAAATGGCCGCCCGGGTCGAAGTCCTGCTGCGTCGGCAGAACACCGTGACCGCCCAGGCCACCACGCTGCGGGTGGCGGATCTGGAGCTGAACCTGATCAGCCACGAAGCCAGCCGCGACGGTCAATTGCTCACGCTGCTGCCCACCGAATACAAACTGCTGGAATTCCTCATGCGCAACACCGGGCAGATCCTGTCGCGGATGATGATTTTCGAAGAGGTCTGGGGTTATCACTTCGACCCTGGCACCAACCTCATCGACGTGCACATCGGCCGCCTGCGCAAAAAGATCGATCCACCTGGCAATGTCCCATTGATTCGAACCGTGCGAGGCTCGGGTTATGTCATTGCCGAACCCGTCTAAAGGCTGGCGTTCCTCCAGCAGTCGTTTGCTGGCGCTCTACAGTGCGCTGTTCGTGGTCTGGAGCGGCATTCTGATGGGGGTCATGTACTTCGAGGTGTCCGCTTACCTGGACAACCTGGCCAAGCATTCGCTGATGCAGCGTCAGCATTTGTTCTCGCGGTTTCAGGGCGAACAACTGGTGGACGCCCTCGCCGTCAGCATGACCTTCGACATCCGCGGCATCGACGGCTATGGCCTGTTCGATCAGCAGCGCCGCTACCTGAGCGGTGCGCTGGACCACATCCCCCATGGCCTGCCGCTGGACGGCAAGATCCACATGCTCAGCGATTGCGCCGACTCCGACGACCCGACGCTGCCTAATGACAGCTGCGACGCCGTGGCGACCCAGACCCGGGACGGCCTGTTGTTGGTGCTGGTGCGCGACAACGGTTCGCTGTTTGCCGTGACCCGGATCATCCTCCACGCGCTGTTTTGGGGGGTAACCCTGACCATCCTGCCGGGCATTGTCGGTTGGCACCTATTGCGCCGCCGTCCGCTACGGCGGATCCGTGCGATACAAGCTAGCGCCGAAGCCATCGTCGCCGGCGACCTGACCCGACGCTTGCCGCTGTCCAATCGCCGGGATGAACTGGACATGCTCGCCGCCATCGTCAACGCCATGCTCGAACGCATCGAGCGCCTGATGCACGAGGTCAAAGGCGTGTGCGACAACATTGCCCATGACCTGCGCACCCCGCTGACCCGCTTGCGCGCGCAGCTTTACCGCATGCAACAGCAGGCCGGTGAAGGTTCGGCGCAAGCGGCGCAGCTGGATCTGGTGCTCGGCGAGGCCGACACGCTGATGGCGAGGTTTCGTGGCTTGCTGCGGATTTCCGAACTGGAGGATCGCCAGCGCCGTTCCGGCTTCGTACAACTCGATCCGGTGTCATTGCTACAGGAACTGCACGAGTTCTATCTGCCCCTGGCGGAAGACGACGGCCTGACGTTTGAACTGCAATTGCCCGAAACCTTACCGCCGCTCCATGGCGACCGCGCGCTGCTGTTCGAAGCGTTGGCCAACTTGCTGAGCAACTCGATCAAATTCACCCCGCCCGGTGGCCAGGTGATCTTGCGTGGCCTCAATGAGGGCGGACATACCCGCATCGAAGTCCTCGACTCCGGCCCGGGCATTCCCGAGGCTGAGCGTGACGCGGTGTTCCAGCGTTTCTATCGCGCCGAGGCAGGCAATCTTAAAAGCGGTTTCGGGCTGGGGCTGTCGATCGTCGCGGCGATTGTCAGCCTGCATGGGTTTACGCTTGAGGTGGGGAGCAGTGAAATGGGTGGGGCGCGGTTGGCGCTGGATTGCAACAATGTCGCCTTGGCGAAAACCTTGTAGCAGCTGCCGAGCTCGCGAGGCTGCGTTCGACTGCGAAGCGGTCGCAAAGCCTGAGTGCGAGGTATGCCTGAAAAACCGCGCTGGCTGATTATACGACTGCTGCGCAGCCGAACGCAGCCTCGCGAGCTCGGCAGCTGCTACGAGGCTGCGTGCTGACACTCAGGTTGGGTAATTGGCCCGCAGCGCCTCAAGCCCGCCCTGATAGATGCCGGTGAACAACGCCACCACTTCCTCTTCGCTCACACCCACCGGTTCAAACCGACCGGACCAAGTCACCCGCGCGCCCTGCCCTTGCGCTTCAACCTTGATTGTCGCCAGATACTCGGTGGCCGGAAACGGCGCCTGCAAAATCGAGTAGCTGTAGCTCTTCGCGGCGTTGTCGAACGCTTGCAGACGCTCAATCACCACCGCGCCATCGGCGGTTTGCAGGCTGCGCACGCGGCCGCCTTCGCTGAGTTCACTTTTGGGAATGAACGGCAGCCATTCCGGCAGCGAGTTGAAGCCGCCAATCAATTGCCAGACCTGATCGGCCGAGGCCGGGATGTCGATGAATGCTAATGCAGTTGCCATGTAAAAACGCTCTCTCAATGAATAAAATTCAGATGGCCATGCTGTCGACGACGCCGCCGTCGACGCGCAAAGCCGCGCCCGTGGTGGCCGAGGATAGCGGCGAAGCGATGTAGGCCACCAGATTGGCGACTTCCTCGACATGGGCCACGCGCTGGATGATCGAGGTCGGCCGGGCCTTGCGCACAAATTCGTCGGCTTCCTCTTGAAGGCTGCGACCGGATTGGGCAATGGCATCCTTGAGCATTTCTTCCACCCCGTCGGTTAACGTCGGGCCGGGCAGGATCGCATTGACCGTCACCCCGGTGCCCGCCAGCCGTTTGGCCAGCCCGTGGGACACTGCCAGGTTGGCGCTTTTGGTCACCCCGTAGTTGAGCATGTCCGCGGGGATCGCGATCCCGGACTCCGAAGACAGGAAAATCACCCGGCCCCAGCCCTGCTTGACCATGTCCGGTACGTAATGCCGGGACAGGCGCACACCCGAGATCACGTTGATCTCATAGAAGCGCGTCCATTCGCTATCGGGCGTATCAAAGAATTCTACGGCGTTGAAGATCCCGAGGTTGTTCACCAGGATGTCAGCGCGCGGCTCGGCGGCGAACAGTTTCTCGGCGCCTTCAGCGGTGCCCAGGTCGGCGGTCAAACCGCGCAACTGTGCATCCGGCACGCTCTGGCGAATGCTTGCCAGTGCCTGGTCGACCTTGGCCGTGTCGCGGCCGATCACCACCACCGTGGCGCCGGATTCGGCCAGCGCCTTGCTGATGCCCAGGCCGATGCCGGCAGTGCTGCCGCTGACAATCGCCAGTTTTCCGCTCAAATCGATTTTCATATTCAGGCTCCAATGAGTGGCAACGGTGCGCGCTCGGACACCAGTTTTGCGTCGCGCAGCGCCTGCCAGAAGGCTGCTGGAATGACCGCCGACAACGCGGCCACATCTTCGGCAATCCGCTCTGGTCGGCTGGCACCTGGAATGACTGCCGCCACCGCCGGGTTAGCCAACGAGAACTGCAACGCCGCCGCTTTGATGTCGACCCCATGGGCCGCCGCAATGCGCTTGATCTGCTCGACCTTGTTGATGATCGCCGGACTCGCCTTCTGGTATTCGAAGTGCGCGCCACCGGCCAGAATGCCCGAGCTGTACGGGCCGCCGACCACGATCTCGACGTTCTGTGCCAGGGCCGCGTCCATCAAACGTTGCAAGGCGCGGTCATGGTCGAGAAGAGTGTAGCGGCCGGCCAGCAGAAAACCGTCCGGCTGTGCTTCGCTCAGATCAAGGGTCAATTCGCAGGGCTCGACCTTGTTCACGCCCAGGCCCCAGCCCTTGATCACGCCTTCTTCACGCAGGCGGGTGAGCACTTTGAATGCGCCGGTGCGGGCCTGGTTGAAGTATTCCAGCCACTGGTCGCCGTAGAAGTCCTGGGCGATGTCATGCACCCAGACGATGTCCAGGCGATCGGTTTGCAGACGCTTGAGGCTGTCTTCGATCGAACGCAGGGTCGCGTCGGCGCTGTAGTCGTTGACGATCTTGTTCGGCAGCCCGTGTTCGAACACCCCGCTCTTCTCGCCCAGATCGCGGGCTGCGGCGTCTTCGACTTCATCAAGAATTACTCGGCCGACCTTGCTGCTGAGCACGTAGTCGTCGCGGTTATAGCGGGACAGCGCGGCGCCGAGACGGATTTCCGACAGGCCCGAACCGTAGAACGGCGCGGTGTCGAAGTAACGCACGCCGGCATCCCAGGCAGCGTGGACAGTGGCTTGCGCTTCCTCTTCAGGAATGGCGCGGAACATGTTGCCCAGTGGTGCAGTACCGAAGCCCAGCGCGCCAGGCAGTTTGTCTTTCAAGCTCATGATTCAATCCTCGTCGTTTCAGTGGCCATTGGTGACCGTTGAGCAGATGCTAGATTGCAGCGATCGGACCGTCCAAGACATAATGCGCGGCACTTGAGTCCTCAGAGGTCTGACATGATCGACATCCGCCAATTGCGCTACTTCGTCGCCGTCGCCGAGGAAGAACACGTCGGTCGCGCCGCCGAACGCCTGCATATTTCCCAGTCACCCCTGAGCCGGCAGATCGCCCAGCTCGAAGAACGCCTTGGCCTGACCCTGTTCGAGCGCAGCCAGCAACGCATCCGCCTGACCCGCGACGGCCAGACCTTCCTCGCCGAAACCCGCGCGTTGCTGACCCACGCCAATCGCCTGGAATCCCTGGGCAAGCGCCTCGGTCGTGGCGAAGAAGGCGGCTTGTGCATCGGCTACATCGAAAACGCCATGCACGCGGGCGTCCTGCCCAATGCGTTGCGTGT
>Ga0247827_10000037_pt1 | contig 65011 bp, 76 predicted proteins | sample 12C_Control_Day2_FD_194414 | JGI IMG/M metagenome (GOLD analysis project Ga0247827, IMG submission 194414) | Soil microbial communities from agricultural site in Penn Yan, New York, United States - 12C_Control_Day2 | ecosystem: Environmental > Terrestrial > Soil > Agricultural land | place... | reverse complement strand
AAATCAGCGCGCCAACTCCAAGCAGTAATCCAAGAGAAGTCTAGCGCGCCATCACGTATTGGAAACCCAATGAAAGGAAGCGTGCCAACATGCCATTAACCAAATCCAAGACAAGTCAGCGTGCCGTTAAAGCATAGTAACCCAGGACCAGTTAGCGTGCCACTACAAATTAGCAACCCAATAACCACCAGCGTACTCTAACAGGGAGTGATGATAATGACTAAGGAAGAACTGATGGAGATGAGTCACCTGAAGCAGGATATTGATCTGTTCCTGCGCGCGGCGGCCACCAGGTTTGAGCCCCGGGACCAGCGGGTGATAAACCGGCTGCTACAATTGGCAGCGGAGTACTGTAGCGGCAAGGATATCATGCGTAGGAGTCATGCCGATGAGTGAACCGCCGAGACACCAATTTTCGCCGCTGACTCACGTCTGCGAGCGCTGTCTCATTACCGAGAAGCAGTTGGCCGAGAGCGAATTTGGTATCTCCTGCATGACGGACGAGCAAATCGCACGGACGGCTCGGTCATATCTGGTGAGGAAATTGACGAGGAGGATTGAAATGTCTCGTGGCCCACAGGTGTTTGTATTTGACTTCTCTGAGGATGGTGAGGTCAGCCTGGATGTCATCGAGGAACACCGCCTTCCAGCCTACCTGAATGAGAACTATGCCGATCAGGTAGACAAGGTGTTCCTGGATAGTATTGATAGGCGTGGTATCGAGTATACGGTCGGTACCCTGATTATCAAGGGTGAGATCATCAAGCCCCAGCCTGCCCAGGTTGTGAAGACGTGGACTGTGGAGAGTTAGATGCTAACTAGTGAACAGGCTGATGCCTTGATTGACTACATCGAAACCCTGGAAAGCAAGAGCTATCATGAGACTGCTATGCGTGCGCTTAATCGGCTTGGATACACCGAGAAAGAACTAGATGATGCGTGCCGCGCTCTAGGCAAAATTGCTGGTCGTGATTTTAGCATTCTTTGATTTTTTGTCTAATTGTTTTTATGTCTAAATTAAACTGATATTGTGGCTATACGACCCTGTTATTATTCGTTATATATGCCACCATCCTAGTGAAGAATTGAGAGTAACAGAACCAACATGGTTGCGAGAAGAATCACCAAACCCTGGAAGCCTCGTACAAAGACGCATGCTGGGCAGTACAGAAAGAACCACAAGAAGCGTGGTGGTCGCAAGAAGGGTACTCCGAATAGGTGGAGTGCTGGATTACGTGCTGCCATTGAGGAAGCCATCCATATCTTTGGGAAGGATGGCAAGGGCTACATGGGTGCTGTAGGATACTTCCTGAAGATTGCTGGTGAGGACACTGGCCTCATGGTGCGCTTGATTGAGAAGTGCATGCCTACCCAGCTGACTGGTCCTGCTGATGGACCTATAAAGATCATGGCCCTACCCACTGCTGTGCTGAAGGGTGCAACAGAGGAGCAGCTGGCCTTGCTCGAATCCCTCTACTCCCAGGTGGCTGCTGGACTACTGACTGCAGGCACCCCGGTACTGGAGGCTGATGCTAATTCCTATGCTGCCCTGCTCGAGAGCCCTGATCCCAAGGATGGAACCAGGCACTGATATGGCAAAGTTTGACGTATTAAGATACCTGGCGGAAGTGGGCTACCTGACCTGGATAATCATCCTCATCCTGGTGATGTTGTTGCTATTCTTACAGTCGCTACCAGCCCAGGCCCGTGATTCACGTTGTACCCAACTCGAGCAGCTGGCTGTACAATACGCGAATGTATCCCTGACCCCTTCCCAGAAGGTATTCAAGCGACAGGCTACGGCCTGGTACTCTGCCAACTGTCGGTCCAATACTAGAACCGTAGAGCGCTGATGCTGCCTGCGCCAGTTGATGTATCTGATGCGATTGCGGCTGTCCGTATTGAACGGCTACAGCGCTCGGCCCGGAACTCGGCCTTACGTGCACCCCGTACCCTGGCTAACCATGAGTGGCCTCCCAACTACGATGATGCGTTGCTGTGGCGTAGGGGGCAGCTGGCTACGCTGGAGACTAATCCACATCTGATACCTGCGGCCAAGGCCTACTACGCGCAGGACTGTGTGTCGTTTATTAACCACTGGTGCGATACGCATGATCCCCGTAACGCTGGCACCACCAAGCCCGTGTGGATGCCGTTTATACTCTTTAAGCGCCAGGAGGAGCTTGTACACTTCGTGCAGGACTGCCTGGAGACGGACCAGCCAGGCCTGGTCGAGAAGTGCCGCACCATGGGGGCCACATGGGTGTGTGTCTGTATCAGTGTCTGGCTATGGCTGTTCTACCCTGGTGTTGCTATAGGTTGGGGATCCCAGGATGCGGACTCGGTGGATCAGATTGGCAACCCTAAGAGTATATTCTTCAAGATACGAGGATTGATTGATCGCCTGCCTGAGATATTTAAGCCACAGGGCCTAACCGACAGTGACATCAAGCAGTACGTGTGCTATAACCGGGCTACTGGTTCCTCTATTGTGGGTGAGGTTGGTGATAAGATCGGCCGTGGTGGTCGTACACGTTTGTTCTTCAAGGACGAGAGCGCACACTATCAGCGCCCTGAACTGATTGAAGCCTCCCTGTCCGAGACCACCAAGGTGCCCATAGACATCTCCTCGGTGAATGGGCTGGGTAATCTGTTCCATAGGAAGCGTGAGGTAGGGCAGGACTGGTACCCTGGCGCACAGATACCCAGGGGCATTACCCGTATCTTTGTCATGGATTCCCATGAGCACCCAGAGTTTGGCGAGGAGTGGCATAGGGAGAAGAAGGCCTACCACCTCAGCCAGGGTACGCCACATATTTACGCACAGGAGATTGAGCGTAACTATGCTGCTTCGCTAACCGGTACAATACTACCCAAGGAGTGGTTGGATGCTTGCATTGATGCTCATCTTAAGCTTGGCTTTGATGTTGGACAGAACCGTATTTCGGGACTAGACATAGGTGACAGCGAGGATGGTGATCGTAACGCCCAGGTGGTTCGCTCCGGTGTGGTACTGACCTTCGCTGATGAATGGGTGGCAAGGGATCCTGGTGTGACGGCGCGCAAGGCTATTGCTAATTGCGTAGCGCAGAAGGTGCCTGAGCTTCAGTATGACGCTGTCGCCATAGGCTCCAATGTGAAGAGTGAGGTCAATCGCCTTAAGGATGATAACCTCCTACCTGACAAGCTACGTGTAGTACCCTGGAATGCTGGGGGCAAGGTACTACATGCTGCGGAGCGGGTTAACGCTGATGATCGGGACTCAGTGCGTAATAAGGATTTCTTCGCCAACTTGAAGGCACAAGCCTGGTGGGCCTTGCGCGGGCGTGTACTACGAACCTACCAAGCTGTAGTTGGCATCCCTGATGCCAATGGGGTAATAACCAAGATATCAGCAGACCCTGATGACATCTTTTCCATCGACAGTCGCCTACCTTTGCTACATAAGGTGATTAAGGAACTGTGCCAGGCCACTGCTAGCACAGGCTCGCGCCTGAAGCTAGTTGTTGATAAGTCCCCTGATGGCACCCGGAGCCCTAACCTAGCTGACGCTATTGTGATGGCCTACTGGCCCATGCCCAGGGCCAGTGACTTCGTTATGGTGGGGATGGGGCCCAAGGTCTTTGTAGATGGAAAGGCACTAAAGTGAGGCCGTCTGACGAGGTTGTCGAGAGAGTCATAAAACGCCTAACCCGCCTACGGGTGAATACTGGTATATCCTCCCAGATGACACCACCTCCACGCCTGGGTAGGATACTGGGTCATAGGTTGATTAGAAGGATTGCTCTAGCAGCTGCTAAGGAGGCGTTGCTGGAGGACGGTGAGGTCGACGATGGCGTTCAGGATTAGGTTTACAACCCACCAGCAAAGGAGAGTTGTGCAGGTAGAGTGAAACACATCATGAAAGGACTAGATCATGAGTGCCAACGTACCGGTACTAGACCGGCAGTTCCTACGCCGGTTGCCAGAGACTCGGGGAGCTAAGGTGGATAAGATCTGGAGGACCCACGGCTTGATAGGCTGTACGTTGTCCTTCAACAAACCCCAGTCGGTGCTACAGATACTGATTGAGGTAGCGCGGCGTGAGAAGCGCTTCACCTGGAAGCGTAAGATGACCCCTTCCGAAGTGTTGGAAAGCATCGCCGCCCTGGTGGAAGCAGGCTACGCCAAGATGGTCCCTGTGGGCCTGGCAGCGTAAGACGTGATTTAAGGCAAGCAATCTGTAGAGGGTAGTAGCTAGCCACTGGGTTTCCCAGTAGTAGTCGATTAGACACACCCTTTTAAGGGATAAGGGAGGTTCGCTATGCTAGCTCTCGCCATTGACGTACTGTGGCTACTGATCGGCGTCATAATCCTATGTGGCGTCGTCTACCTCGTGCTCTACGGGTTCAATACCTTCGTCTACCAGATCCCCGACAAGCTCGAAAAGGGCATCTGGTTTGTCATCCTACTCCTGGTCGTTATCGCGGTCATAACCCTCCTGGCAGGAGGTGGCCCAAAATTACGCGGGCCTAGCTTTTATGGCAGATCAGGAGTCGTGCTGCCCCTTACCTGGACCGTCGCCGCGTCCACCCAACATAATGCGGGAAGAGCGCTGATCCTATGACCCAGAAAGAACTCGACGCTGCCGTGGCTGTCGCAAAGGCGGCGCTTGCCGAAATCCACGTATTCGGTCAGCCAGCAAGCAAGTACATCCCCGACGACAAGCTGGTCGGTGTCGTACAAGACGCGCTGCAGGCAGCCGAGGATGTGCGGCGAGCGGCAGAGGCTGCGGCGAAGGAAAAGGCAGAAGGCAAGGGTACGTGAGATGGCAAGCGAACACTTTCTCAACGCAGCTTTCGAATCCGCGATGCGTGATGCGCATGGCTTGGTGCGGCTGCTGCCAGACATCCCGTTCGTCGACGAGCAGAGCGTGGCGATGCGTCAACTGAGATCCCCCGATGGGCAGGCCATACTGCGCAAGATAATCAAGAACGCGATTGCGGCTGGTGAAGCTGCCGATGTGCGTGAGGCCACGCACTACAAGGAGGGTAAGGGAGTCTGAGTGATGGAAGGACCGCATGGCAGTGGCCCTGAACCACCCGAGACTGTTGCCTTCATCAAAGGCATGATGTGGGGCGTCGGTTTGACGGCGGTTGTTCTCGTCAGCGTGTGGTTCTTCGCATGACATGATAAGGGACCTAAGATGAGCATCCTAGGCGATATCGTACGTGCAATCTTCGGAACGTTGTCGAAACCTACTCCCATCACCAGGAGTGAGGTTGAGGCGAAGATCAAGGACCTAGCCGACGACCAAGACGAGAATCTCAACTGGAGGCAGTCTATCGTCGACTTGATGAAGGTTCTCAAGCTCGACAGCAGCCTGTCGGCCCGCAAGGAGCTCGCTAAGGAGCTAGGCTACAGCGGTGACCTGGACGGGTCTGCGGAAATGAACATCTGGCTTCACAAGCAGGTCATGACCAAGCTTGCCGAGAGTGGGGGGAAGGTGCCGGACAGCCTCAGGACTTAGACTACGTAATGCAGGTCGTAAACTCTAAACTGGACGGTACGCTATCACTGGTCGATAAGACTTGGAATGATGCTATGGAGACGGCGGCCTTGGACTGTGAGCGCATAGCTAGTGACCTGTGTGCTGCAAATGGTGCTGACTACGACTGGGTGTGGTCATGTGCTAGAATGTTCAGGGATGCGGCCGTGGACTTAAGGAAGCAGAAGCGAAGACCAACCAACAGGAGTGTAAAATGAGCAATGGAGCCCCTACCGAGACTGAACTGGTGGCGCTGCGCAAGTCCGTTGTCGAAGCCCTGACCGGGGCCGACGTAGGAGTTGAGGGCATATCGGGAAGCCGCACCGAGAGACTGACTGCGCGCGGCGCGTCCGATGTCGTCGACCGCATCGTGGCACGAGGCTTCAAGGTTGTTCGGGCATGAACAACACTATCCTATCCAACCAGATCGCGGGCGTGATGCGGGTTGTGCTCCCGTCCGCGATCGCTTGGTTGGTTGCCAGGAACTACATGCCGGTTGAGCTAGCTGGTCCTGTGACCGAAACGCTGGTTGTGCTAGTTCCCATGCTAGGGTCGGCAGCACTGGACTGGATTTCGAATAGAGGCAAGGCTGTTACCCAGCAGGCTGGGTCGCAGACCGGCGTCACAATCGAGGTCCGCCCCAACGCAGCGCCCGAGATCAAGGAGGTTGCGATGGACCCAGCGGAATACGGGGTCGTACCGGTTAAATAGCATGGACAAGTGGCAAGAGCGGATAAGGCGTCACAGGCGTGATATGAAGGAACTACCACCGCGTAGGGCCTTCTTCGATCGCGCTAGGTGGTGCTGGCTGCTCGGCCACGAATGGCGGGCGGTGTATCCTGCTATACGGAAGGACACGCCGGTCTCTGATGCGACACCTTACAGTGTCTGCATCATTTGCGACAAGACGAAGTGAAAGGAGGCTACTTATGCTTAAGATCCTACTGATCGCTAGCTTGTTGGGGCTCGGGTTGGGTGCCAACAAGTGTACGGTGAATACTGCTGACTACGCCATCGAAGAACTGCGGTAGTTTGCAGAGCGCTGGTGGCGTCGATCAAACACAACGGGTGAATGAACATGACTATTCAAGCAATGATCGACGCCGCCAGAGTTGGCGACACTGTCAAGGTCCCAGCTGGGACGTATGACGTCAACGTCACCAATGACAACGCCAACAGTGGCATAACCCTCAAGTCGGGCATCACCCTGGACCTGACGGACGCCACTGTCAGGGCGCTGCCTACTGCAGAACTCGGCTATCGTATCTTCAAGCTCTGGGACGTTGATAACGTCAGCATTATCGGTGGCAGGATTATAGGAGAGCGCGACACGCACCTGGCGTCCACAAAGTGGGACGTTGGTGGATTCGGACACGGCATCGATATTCGCAAGGCGCATACAATCAAGGTATTCGGAACCCATGTGTCACGCTGCTTCGCGGACGGGCTCTACGTCCAAGAGGCAACCAACGTGGTGATCGATAGCGTGATCTCCGATGGCAACCGTCGTCAAGGCTTGAGCGCAATTGCGGTCGAGGGTTTACTGGTTTCGAATTGTGTATTTTCCAATACGGGTGGAACGCCTCCCGGTGATGGTATTGACATGGAGTGTGATCTTCCCGAGCAGGCTATCAGGAACGTCTTGGTAGACAGATGCAAGTTCTTCGGCAACGAAGGCTCCTGCATAGGTGTCAATGGAAGCCCTGGCACCTATGCCAATATTCGCATAACCAACTGCGCATATGACTTCAGATCGCAGCCCATCTGGGTGGCTGGTGGCCTAAACCTCCGTACGCCGTGGTGGGCCATGCTGCTCAACCGCAGCTTCGAGTGGTCACCAAGCTATCGCTGGTGGGGCTATCCAACATCGTGGAGCGTGTGATGATCTCCGAGGCAATGTGGGTGGCGCTGATCGTGGCTATTCCGACAGCGCTCACGTCGTTCGTCGCTCCGCTGCTCATGGAGCGCAGCCGCAGGATGGACAAGCGGGAGGACCGTGCTCGCGAGGACCTAGTCGCCGAGCGACTCAGAGTGAGTCAGAAGGAAGCAAGGGACGCGGCCGCCAAGCTCGGTGCTCAGCAGCAGGACATGGTTGACAAGACCTCCGAGGCTGCGGAGCTTCTGCTGGCATCGAACGACAAGGTCGCACAGGTCGCCAAGGAAACAAACGACACGACAGTCCTTGCAAGGTCAGAGTTGGCTGGAAAGATTGATGGGTTGAAGGGCGATCTGAAGGAGGTTCATACGCTTGTCAACTCCAACCTGACCAAGGTGACCGTAGCATTGTTCGAGGCGGTCGAGGCCAAGCTGATCTACATGCGCGAGATGGCCGATACTGCTAAGCGGCTGGGACAGGAGCCCAGCCCTGCGTTGGCGGCTGACATCCAGAAAACTGTCGTCAAGCTAGAAGAACTGCGAGCAGAACTAGGTGAGCGTCAAAGGCAGAACAGTGCTGCGGCGGTAGTCCATCTGGAGGAGGAACGCAAGAAATGACGCTGCGAGAGATTGTGGACGAATGCTGGAAGCTGGAGCGTAGTCTCTCGCGCCGTCAGGCAGACTCACCGGCAACTGTCCGTGAGGTAGAGCAACTGTCCTCCTTGCTGCGGGAGGCAGTTGCGAGTATCGTGCGTGCAGCAGAAGTGTTCAAGGGTAACGGCGACATCAACTAGTGAAGCTAGGGGAGAGGATACGCAAAATGCGCAGATGGGGTATGGCTAATGAGACTACCTGCTGGCGCTGCGGCGGCACCAGCTGGATAGATGATGGTGCCGACGACGAAGCTGGTACTGGGCGTGCGCAGAAGCCTTGCCCAGTGTGCGGTGGTACGGGTAGACTACCCGACGACCATGAGCGGGTGCTGCAAACATGCCAGTAGGGATTCTCAAGCTCCCTGAAGGGTTGATCAATAAGGCAGGCTTCAATCCCGAGCAGCCACGTGATGAAGGCGGTAAGTGGGTCGTTGGGGGTGGGGGCTCCTATAAGCCTGGCAAACCTATAGATGCCGCAACGATCATGACTCCCGAGGGACTAGCCCGGGCCAGGCAGATTATTGCCGACCAACCCAAGATACGTGCTCGTATAGACGAACTAAGTGCCGGTATGAAGGCCATCCCGGATATTAACGACCCTGAGCATAAGCGTATGCTGGCAGAATGGAACCAGCAGGTCAAGCTCAATTTAGACATTAAGGACGAGTTGGAGAACCTGACTTATCTGGAGCCAACGCGCAAGGTGTGGGTCTCCCTACCAGAGAACAGGATCGAGCTACCAGAGGTCAGTCCTAAGCCCGGGGATATTGCTCTATTGCGTGAGATACCCAATGCCCGGGACTTCCTGGACGCGGCTAGTGAGTACCGGTCCAAGATGCTTAGGTTCGACCCGCTAGAGCGTGGGGAGCTAGCTGACTATGCTATAGCAGGGTCGGACTCGGTGAACGACTACCTTAGGTACGGGGTGTCCAGTTCCTTAGGTAAGGACGGCATGGTGAAGGCGATTGATAAGTCGTTCGTAACAACTGACAAGCCAATGCTGCTGTTCCGGGGTGTTGACTTGGATATGCTGGATCATATTAAGAACTCTGCGCAAATACTCGACCGTAGCTACATGTCTGCGTCACTGGATAAGGACGTGGCGGTGGATTTTGCTACTGGTGGAGTTATGAAGCAGGCCCCGGACGAGGTTAGGGACGGTATACTGCTGAAGATTATGGTACCGCGTGGTGGCAAGTACTCTGTCCCTTCGGTGGCAGTGTCGGGTAAAGTGGAGCCCAGTGAGGAGAGCGAGATTATCCTACCCCGTAATACAATCCTGGAACCAGTTAAGTACATCCCTCGCAAGCGTACTGTAGCTATAGATGCGAAGGGTACGCTTAAGGAATACACCCTTCATGAATTCATTGTGCGGGCTAAGATCCCCACAACGCCCAACCCACTGCCTAAATTTAACAGCAGCAATCAGATACAGGTTATCAAAGCAGGCTTCGACCCCAACCAACCCCGTGGCGAGGACGGCCAGTGGTCGGAGTCTGGGGGTGGGGGTGGTGCTAGCAGTGGGAGCAGCGTCCCACGAGTGTCTGGGGGTAGCGCACCCAACCAGTACAAGGACTGGTCCCGGACTGACGATGTTGTTAACGTCTTGAGTAGCATTGCTAAGTCCCAGAAGGTCAAGGATGCTATCTCAAAAGGTATTGCTGCCATTGTGGACCAGGCCTCAGGTAATCTGGGTGGTACTGAGAATATCACTAATCAGTATATTGACGAGGTGATTAACAACATAGGCGTGGTGGCGGCCGTCACGAAGGCAGACGCCAAGAAGCTACTGAAGCGGAGTGTTGATGCCTTGGTCAACCTACGCAAGCAACCCATAAAGAAGGCCCACAACGGGGGTGGGCCTGTTGAGGAGGACGACCCGGTCCTTGAGGTGTTGCTAAGGATACAGCGCCTGCTTGAAGAGATGGACGACGAGGACGAGGACGAGCCTGTAGAGAAGGCCGGTTATGATCCCGACCAGCCCCGGGACGATAGCGGTCAGTGGACTAGCTCGGGTGGTGGGTTAACCGAAGGAGAGTTACGGGCCAAACTGAAAGATTTGGAGTTGGAGGAAGCACGATTAATGGATGAGTCGAGACGTTTGTGGCAAGCCAAACCTGCAAGAGGCGCTTGGATGCCAGGCACACCAGAGTATGAAGCCAACGCGCGCCTAAATGCCCAGTTGGATCGTGTCTACGACGAGAAGGACAGTGTTAAATTTAATCTAAATGTCTTCACGGACCCCCGAGCTAAGGATGGGGGTGGAGTTTGGGGTCAGGTTCCAGTTACAGCAATACAGGCAGTTACAACCTGGGATCCGGAATCCCGTAGAGACCGTATCAACGAGGACCAGCTAGAAGAGATTGTTCGTAACTTTGCTCTACCAGAGGACAGTAAGTTGTACCGTGGGGTATTTGGGGACTATGCAGAACAGGTTGCTAGCGCAAAGCCTGGTGAAATATTTGAATTAAGCAAATCGGCTAGTACTAGTGACGACGAAGGTGTAGCTGTTAGCTACGCCTTGCGAACAAATGCTGATATAGATGTTATGCCTATTGCGGAACTAACCCAACGCTCGACCAGGGGGGTTCTGTTGGAGGTGACTGCACCGAAGGGCACTCCGGGTGTGCGGGCCGTAGCTGTTACGGACCCAGAGCTACTTGAGGACGAGGAGGAAATACAAGACATTATTGAAGGGGAGTGGATTTTACCACGGGGTACTAAATTGCGTGTAGATAGTATCACTAACGTACCCAAGAAGGCATCAAGTCAGTACAGTACCTACGGACAGCTTCGCGATCCCAACTTCAAGCTGGAAGGAAGTGTGACCGTTATCAAGACCACGGTCGTAAAGGATAAATAGACATGCCTAGGACTCCCAAGGTTAACCTGCCCATGCTGCTGCGCACCGGCTTCGAGGTCGTGCGCGTGCGCGATAAGCCTATGGAGCCAGAGGCGGATCCCGAGGATACCCTCAACGACCTGCGGGCGCGGGTGAAGAAGGTTGAGAAGCAGCTAGTCGCTGCGCTCAAGCGTAAGAGGAGCGGAAAATAATGGCTAGCGTACCCCGCCGCAACGTTGGCTACGTCACACCGCCCCGGCGGGAAATCCACAGCTTCATGCCGGGACCAGCCCCGTCCAACCGGTTCTCCCCCTTCAAGGAACTGGGTACGTCCGGCATCGCGGTGTTTGGTGGGCGACCAGTCACCCACGAGAAGAGCGCCCAGGTCCGGGGGCCACAGCGCTGGATCACCTACTCGGAGATGGTGTCCAACACGTCTATCATTGCGGCAGGGGTTAGGTACTTCCTGAATATTGTTGCCAACGCTGACTGGACCATGACGCCTGCAAACGACACGCCTGAGGCGCAGGAGACCTCCGACCTGATCGAAGAGATCATTAACGACATGGTTACCCCCTTCCGGCGTGTTGCTCGGCGGGCGGCCATGTACCGCTTCCAGGGCTTCGGTATTCAGGAGTGGACAGCTAAGAAGCGGGCTGATGGCAAGATAGGCCTGGAGGATATTGAGGTACGGCCTGCCCACACCATCGATCGTTGGCAGATGGACGACAGGGGTTCGCTGGAGGGAGTGTGGCAGCTAGCCCCGCAGACTAGTGAATTTATCTACCTGCCCCGAGGCAAGATCCTGTACCTGGTGGAGGATACGCTCACTGACTCCCCAGAGGGTATGGGGCTGTTTAGGCACCTGCTCGAACCCTACGAACGGCTCAAGAAATACCTGGTCCTAGAGGGTAGGGGTTTTGAGCGTGACCTGCGCGGTATTCCTATTGGGCGCGTCCCTTATAGGGCTATCGCGGGCTGGGTGGCTGACGGGGCGATGACGGCCGATGAGGGCCGTCGTATTACCAACGCTATCGAGGACTTCGTTAAAATCCAGAGCAAAGCCGAGGATACCAGCATCGTTCTGGATAGTGCACCTTACGTAGTGGAGACCGAGGGTGGTAAGTCCGTCTCTGGCGTACCGCAATACGGCCTCGAGCTTCTAACGGGGCAGTCGCCTGACTTCCCCGGTCTGGCTAATGCAGTGCAGCGCATCAACGAGGAGATGGCACGCATTATAGGCACGGAGCATCTCATGCTCGGGGGCGCGGGCGCGGCTAATAGAGCATTGTCGGAGGACAAGTCTAGGAATTTCTACCTGACAGTGAACGGCTCCCTGGACGATATCGGGGATGCTATGGACAAGGATATTGTGGCGGTTATCTGTGACCTTAACGGGATCAAGGACGAGCTCCGTCCCGAGGCCGCGCACTCCGACGTATCATTCCGCTCAGTGCTGGAGATAACCTCGGCACTGGGTCAGATGGCGGCGGCGGGCGCGGTGCTCACCCCGGATGATCCTGCTATCAATGACGTGCGTGAACTCCTCGGCCTGCAAATGCCACCGGAGCCCACTCCGGAGCGTCTTGGCCTGTTGGGCTTCGGTCAGCAGGAGGAGGTCCCTGGTGAGGAGGGTGAGGGCTTCCCCAAGAAGGAGGAGTCCGTGCCGGGCAATGAGGAGGTTGATGAAATCGAGGACGAGGACCAAGAAGACCCCCGGCCTGGGCGGGGCAAGTTTGGCGCTAAGAAAGCAACTGTACGGCCCAATGGACGCAGCAAGGCAACTGTTCCTACCCTAAGAGGTAAGTAGCAATTTCGGTGTTGTGTAATACAGCGATGCGTCGTATTGTGATAAACGGGCCAGCTTGGCCCTAAACTAAAAAACGTGCCGCTAGAAAATACCAAGGAATAATGAGCGCGGCACATGCTCACATTAAAAAAGCGCAGGAGTCGGGAAGATGGTTACTAAGGTTGGAGCACAAACGTATCCACCCAGTGTCAGTGTTGGCCCCGCGAAGGTCCCAACCCTTGAGGATATGGAGGCTGAGGTCGCGCGTCTGCGCGCCAAGCTGGACGCCACCACTGAGTCCAAGCGCCGCAACCGCAAGGTGGCCCGCGAGTTGCTGTCGGAGCTCAAGAAGCTTCGTATCCACAAAGCCCAGCGGAGCCCCGTATGATACACATCGTTGACGGGGCTGCTCAGGAACGCGACAAGTACGCGGAGATTTGGGCTTTTGAGCAGTACCGCAAAGCCAACTCCCCTGGCGAGGAGAACGTTGCCCGCTTCATGAGTGTCATGCAGCCGGAGCAGGGTTCTGTTATCCTGGACATTGGTTGCGGCTCGGGCATCGCCGGGCAAAAGTTCGGCGAGCATGGCCTAGACCCCTGGTGGTTGGATATCACGCCTGCTGCACTAAACCCGGACATCGATAGGCGGCGTTTCATCGAGGCCCCCCTCTGGGCGGACTGGCCCTCAAAGCATGGAAGTTGGGACTACGGGTTTTGCTGCGACGTCCTCGAGCACATCCCGCCTGTGTACACGATGCTGTGTATAGAGCGCATACTGTCAGGCTGTCACGTCGCCTGGCTACAGATCAGCAATCTCCCTGACAAGTTTGGCCCTGCGCTATTCGGGCAACCCTTGCACCTAACCGTGCAGCCCTATAGCTGGTGGCTGGTTCACCTGGCCACGGTTGGTGTCGTCATCGACGCTCGTGACCTGTGTGGTTCCTCATTGTTTGTGGTGACGCGATGAGCCTCTCAGTTGTAAAAGACTTTACGCGCATGAAGCGGGTGGAGTTCTCCGATGATAAGGGGAAGTGTAACACCCCTAACGAGATCATCCTCGAGCAGGTGGCTAGCAGCATACGGCGTGGCCTGCCGCAGATCAGCCCCCACCCGGTTAATCCCAACATCGCCCTTCTGGTCTGTGGAGGGCCATCCCTGGAGAAGACCGAGAAGGAGCTACGGGAGGCCGTGTGGCGCGGTGGCAAGCTTATCGCCACCAACGGGTCGTACCAGTGGTGTATGGACCGCAACCTTAAGCCCACGGCGATGATCATGCTAGACGCCCGGGAGTTCAACTCCCGCTTTGTGGCGGAGCCCGTACCGCAGTGCCGCTACATCCTGGCCTCGCAATGCCACCCCAAGACCTTCGACCTGTGCAAGGACCGCGAGGTGTTTATCTGGCACGCAATTACAGGCGGCCAGCCGGAGTTGGATATGGTCAACGCTTTCTACTTCGAGCGTTGCTACCCCATTGTGTTGGGGACCACGGTAGGAATTCGTGCCATTTCGCTACTACGAATGATTGGCTTCACTTCCATCGAGATATTCGGACTGGACAGCTGCTGGATGGACGACAAGCATCACAGCTACGACCAGCCCGAGAACAACCGTGACAGACGTGGGGAGGTGTGGCTTCGCGCCAAGGACCGTGACGACTTGGCTAAGAAGTTTCTCTGCGCACCCTGGCATATGAAGCAGGCAGACGACTTCATGGTCCTGGTAAAGGATCGTGGGGATCTCTTCCAGCTTAACGTGCATGGCGACGGCCTGCTGGCAACTATCATCAGGACCGGAGCAGAGATCGAGATGTCCAAATCACTAGAGGAGGCGGTCAATGAAGACCAGCTACGAATGCCTGCGCACCCAACTGCGTAACGAGGGTGCCCAATTCCACCTGGAGTTCTGCCCAGAACTCTTCCAATCCCGCCCCACGCTGCGCAAGCGGCTTATCAGTGGGGTGGCGGCCCTGGCCCTCGTGGTCGCGGCTATCAGCACGATGCGCAATCCCGCCGTCGCCATGGGTGCCGAGATGTACCTGGGCGCGGCCACAGCCTGGGCCTTCTACTACACGGCTAAGAAGTACCTGGGTACTGGCGACATCGACCTCGACAATGACTCCTTCCGTATGGCGCTGTTCACTTCGGCGTCCAACGCGGCGTCGTCAGCCAACCTTAGCGTGCTCGGTTCAGTCACGAACCAGATCGCGGACGGCAACGGCTACTCGACCTCGGGCAAGGCTCTGAGCACCCTGTGGTCGACTGGGGCCTCGGCCTCGGAATACCGCTGGAATGCGGACGCTGTCATCTGGTCGGCCAGCGGTGGCAACATTGCCAACGTTCGGTACGCGGTGATCTTCGAGGTTGGTCAAGGTAAGTTGGTCTGCTGGTCGGCTCTGAGCACGGCCCAGTTCACGGTCAACGACGGCAACACTCTGACGGTGACCCCGAGCGCGAACGGGATCTTCGAACTGAACTAAGCGGACGGTGGGCTAACAACTGGCACACGTCGTTTGCCTAAAGCAGGGGTGTGATTGCGCTAAAGCGTAACACACCCCTTGCCGCCATCTGGTGCCTAAGTGGCGATATTGGTCTTCAGCCAGTGATGGCCCGCTCGGTGAGGACCGAGGGCGATGGCATTCGGCGATCTTATCGATATTGCTACCGACGGTGAAGACCCGCGCTCCGGGTCTCTGGTTGTAGGCACCGGACTCTCGGCCACGGTTGCGATTGGCGATTTGGTTGTCGTTGTCGTCAGCGAGGAAACGAACAACACCACTTCGGCCGTCAACGACAATCTCGGCAACAGCTACACCCAGCAGAACGCCGGAACCGACGCCGGTACATTTACCGGAAAGATGTATTGGGCGCGCGTCACCACGGCTGGCACGCTCAGTTCGGTCACTGTTACGCAAACTGCCCACGCTTCAGACGGCGCAAACTGCGGCGTTGCGGTTTTCGCGGGGCCGTTCAGGGCGTCGCCGCTCGATCAAAATCCGGCGAACGTTCAAGACGCCACTAGCTCCTACAGCGCCCCGGCGACCGGCACGCTGTCGCAGGCCGCCGAGTTGGTCATATCGTGGGCCACGGCCGGTTTGCGGGGTAGTGGCACCGATTACGTTCCAACCTCGCCGCTAGTCCAGGCGGTAGAGTACGCCCCCGGTTCTGGTCCTTTTTGCCGAGTGATGATCGGCTACAAGGTTGTCGCGGCAACAACCACGACAACGCCAGCGTGGACTGAGGCGGCCAACCAGAACACCATCCTCGGCACCGCGACCTTCATGCAGGACTTGTCGGTCAGTGTCAGTCCGGCAGCTGCTAACCTGACGCTGTCTACTACCCGCCCGCTGTCCTTTGGCAGCATAATGGCATTTGCTGCTGAGCAAGGGACCGCCATTACTGATCCTGTAACCATCGATGGTAGTTCTGACCAGCCGCTTAATAGCACAGCGGTGGAGGTGGGTGATCTTATTATTGCGACGTTAGGGCAGCAAACTGCACTCACTCTAACGGCGGTCACTGATAATCTTGGAAACACCTACGTTGCTCAGAATGCCGGAACTGATACAGGCAACGTAACAGGCAGAATGTTCTACGCGCGGGTGACGGTCCCTGGAAACCTTACCAGCGTTTCATTCGACACAACCTCCTCAGTAAATAACTACGCGGCAACGGTGGTCGTGTTTAAGGGACCGTTTATTGTGAGCCCACTGGATGAAAATCCGGTAAACCTAGAGGGTGATATTACATCGCCGGTGACCTGCCCAGACCCAGGTTTCACAACAATCTCTAAGGAAATTCACTTCAGCTGGGTGGTCAGTGAAGGTGGCAACCGCCCGACCGGTATGGGTGTCGGGACGTTCCTAAACTCTATTGTAGATTCTGAGAGCTTGGTGAGCGTTGGGCAGGGCTACACGCTGGCGGACGCCACTGGTGAATCAGTTCATACGTTCACCTACGGCTCTAACCCTACCGACACGATTACTGGTACTGCCACCTTTATGGGGGATATTAACGACACCCCATTCCGAACAGACAATAACATCGGTCGTCCCGGCCAAGCTAATCTAACGATTTCGTCAGTAGCCCCTAACTTTTCTCACTACACGCTGATCCCGGACGCCGATGTGAGCGACGGTACTTGGATTGACCAGGCTAGCGGTACAGTCCTCTTCGAAGGGGTGAATGACTTTGATGATAATACTTATATCCAGTCCAACCCGGGGGTGCGCGCGCCGGGTCCGGTCACTGATATTGCGCAGGTAGGATTTAGCAACCCGACTGGCACGCTGGGGGCTCCATTCGAGGTTGAGTACCGTTACAAAAAGACGGGGGACGGGATTGTAAATCTAAACGTGCGGCTGATGCAGGGTGCGGTTGAGATTGTTGAATGGAACCACGTTAACGTGTCCGCGTCGGTAGTGCAGGCTACCCAGACGCTGACTGCCCCGCAGTTGGCCTCTATTACGAACATGAACGACCTACGAATAGAGTTTGAGGCGGTTGTGGTCGCGCCCCCACCTGGGGGTCAACTCAGGCTTAGTTCGGAGCCCCCGGTTGTGGTAGGTGGCTTCTCGCCATCTCAGTTCGGGTCTGATCTGGTCGCGTGGTTCGACGCCACCCCTCCATACGTGCAGGATGAAAACTGGGCGGAGTGTACAGACGGTGTAAAAGTTGGGCGCTGGATAGATCGTAGCAACAACGGCTTTCATGTCCGGCAAGGCTATGATCCGGAACGACCGACCTATCGAACTGCCAGCAGCGTGATGAATGGTAAGCCTGCAGTAGAGTTCGCGCCTTACGAGCACTATCTACGAACCAAGGTCGGCGCTAATGGCGTCAAGCTCGGCACGGGTGTTACAGCAGTGTCGATGTTTGCTGTCGTCTCTGCTGGAAATGGTATAGGCTTCGCAAACGACAACCGCATAATTTCGTACAGGACCGCAGGCGACCTGAACGACTATACGTCGGCTGGTGGCTTTATGCTTGTTCTAAATAGTTACTATACTCCTAGTTTAATGCAGCTGTCGCCGTATAGGCGTGATGATTCGCTCCCCACCACCGGACAATATTTGATGAGGCCGGTTAGTTTGGATGTTCCATACCGCTTCGGTGCTGTGTATACTGATGCCGGTACACGCAAGAGCTTCCTCAATGGAGTTGAGCAATCCGAGGCGGCGAGTACGTTGGGAAACTACGCGGCCAGTGGGGAGATGAGTGTCGGAAGCAATCCACATATGGCTGGATCGAGTGACACGGCGCAATGGGGAGGCTGGATTTCCGAAATTATATTCGTCAAGCGTGCGCTAACGGCGAACGAGCTTCTTGCCCTCGATGCTTATTTTAGAAGCAAGTGGGGCTTCTCGTCATGAGTTATTGGACCAATGTTGCATTTAACGGTGTAGGAGCGAAGGGTGCTTCCGGTACATCGTCAGTCACGCTTGGCGCACCGTCGTCGCCTGTCGTTAACGATATGTGGATTGCGGTCATTCACTCGAGTGACAACGCTACGATCTCTTTCACAGATTGGACGCAGATTGTTCAAGGCAACGGCGGCGGCACAGATAGTCGCCTGTCAGTCTGGTATCATCGCTACGCGGGCGTAACACCAAATCTAACAGCAACGCGCACGGGCACGTCTGGTGATGCCTTCATAGGTGGCATCGCAGTCTTTCAAGGCGTCAAACCGGGTGGCACGCCGGTCCACGTCAACAGCACGATCAGCACCGGCACCGACGGCTCGATTGAGCACACTGGCGTCACGATCACGCAGCGGGGTTGTGCGCTGCTGGCAATCAATGGTAGTGCGGACGATAACAATCGCACGGCGCTCGGTGGGCGCTGGATAAGTGCCTTCGATGAGGCCGGAACACTAAATTACGAAACCACGCTAGGTACGGTCGATGGTTCGGTTGCACTATCCTATGATCTAGATGCGTTTGTCGCCGCGACGGGCACGGTAACGCAGACGCAAGACGCCAGTGATCAGTGGGCCGGTGTGCTGATTGCGTTGTCGCCCAGGGTGGACATCGATCCAACGTCCTCCAATCTCACGCTCTCGACGAGTGCACCTTTGGTTACCGTATCGGCAACACCGCGCGCGGTCGTCTATTCGGCGGTTGTCCGGGCGGTGACTGTCCAAAACACCACTATAACTCCGGCGCGGGTTGACCTGCTGCTTAGTACTGCTGCCCCGGCGGTGGTACGTACTGATAATCACGCGCGCACGCCTGCGCAGGGTAATCTGACACTTTCGTTCTTTGCGCCCACGAGGGTGGTTTCAGATAACCATATGCGCACGCCTGCGCAGGGGAACCTAACCCTCTCGACTACAGCACCCACTGACGTACAGAATATTATCCGGACGCCTGCGCAGGGGAACTTGACGTTAACAACTGTTGCGCCAACCGACCTCCAGGATGATCCCACTGTACCGGCTCAGGGTAACCTGGCGCTCTCGACCACCGCACCTGTGGTTGTCCGTACTGATAATCACGCGCGGTCCCCAGCCCAGGGGAATCTGACCCTATCGTTCTTTGCACCAACGGCTGTTACCACCGTCAATACTACGGTCACGCCCGCGCAGGGTAATCTGACCCTGAGCGAGGTCACGCCCGAGGTCATGCTCAATGCCTACCTGCGGCCTGCTGCGGACGTGACTGATGGTGGGTGGACAGACCAGGATGGAGGTACCAGCCTATTCGCGGCGATTGATGAGGGCGTGATCAACGATGCTGATTATATCCAGTCCTCCGGTAACCCGGCTGCTGATATCTGTACGATTGCCCTTAGTGATCCTGTGGTGACCCTAACCCAGCCGTTCGAAGTGAGGTATCGCTATAAGAAGAGTGGGACTGGACAGATCGATTTAACGGTCAGACTTATGGAGACCGCTGTTGAGATCGCGGAGTGGGTGCATACTGATATTAGTACCACCTTTGTGACGGCGAACCAGCCCCTCACCGGGCCGCAGTTCGCGGCGATCACTAACATGAATAATCTGCGAATAGAGTTCGAGGCGAACTCTGGTGGCTTCTCCCCGCTCGATTTCGGTGCCGATCTGGTTGCTTGGTATGACGCAAACGAGGGTGTCTACGTTGACGCTGGCTCGACGCTCGCCACTGACGGGCAGACGGTGCAGCAGTGGAACGATCAGAGTGGCAACGGCAACAATCTCTCGCAGGCAACATCTGGTCAGCGCCCGACTTTCGATACGACGGGATTAAACAGTCTCAAGGCGGTGGTGTTCTCTGCCGCTGCCAGCACTTGGCTGAGAGGCGTCACCAACGCGGCGGACATAACGGGCACCGCTGTATCCGTTTTTGTCGTCGGACAGATGAACACTGCCACGCCAGGAAATGGTCGCTGCGTGTCATTCGCCGCCAATGCCGCGAATGATTACGGCAACACGGCAAGCTGGACCTTTACGCGATCTTCCTCTGGAGATTTCATACGTCTCACCATGAACACCCCTGATGCCCTAGCAGACGGGGCCATAACACTTGATACCGAATACAGGCTTGGCTTCACTCTGGAGACGGGTGAAGCAATTGTGTACGTCAACAATGTTGCTGATGGCACTGACACTGCTGATGTAGCGCCAAATTTCACTGTCGGGACTCTCGCGATAGGGGAAATGGCCAACGCAAATTCGGACTTTTGGGATGGGCCAATCTCAGAGGTTGTGATCGTCAAACGGGTGCTGACGACGCAAGAGCGCAACGATCTGGACGCCTACTTTGTAGCGAAGTGGGGGTTCTGAGATGGCATTCGCATCAGTAGGAAACATCGGTTCGGCGCTAAGTTCGGGCAACAACCAAGCCTCGCTCGCGATCACCACCAGTGCCGCCGCTGAGGCCGGCAATTTTCTCATTCTGCTCGTCGCGGTTGACAACAACCAGACCACGGACGGTGCATCCACCGCAGTCAGCGGCATCACCGACTCGGCGGGTGGAAATACTTGGACGCGGGCAATCGGCTACGCCAACTCGCTCGGTTCCACTCAAGACGGCGCTGACATCTCGATCTGGTACTGCCGCGTAACCAACACCATCGCGAGCGGCGGAACGATCACCGCCACCTTCACTACGCAGGCCCAGGCCGATGCCACGGCGATGTCGTGCTGGGAGTTCACGGTCGCTGCTGCCGCGACGATCGTGGTGGAAGGCACGCCGGTCGGGCAGTCTGGCGACGGCGTCAGCATCACGACGCTGGCGGCGCTGAACGTCACAACTAGAAATATACCTTGCCTTCGCGTTCGTGCAATCGCCAGTGAGAGCAACTCCTCGACGGCGCTGACGCCCACGGCGGGAGGCTGGGCGATCTTTACGCAGGCGGTCTCTGGTGCCGGTACGTCGGCGACAGAGATGGGCGTGCGTGGCGAGTGGTTGATTAGTACAGGGACAGGTGGGTCATCTGACCCGACTGCCGCTATTACTGCTGACCACGCTTCTGCTTATGTTGCGTTTAGTGAGTTCGTTCAGACTAACATCACTCCGGCGCAGGGCAACCTTGCCCTGTCGTCTGCAGCGCCCACCATCCAGATTACTACTAATCGTGTTATTACTCCGGCCCAGGGTAACCTGGCGCTCTCAACTCTTGCACCTATACGGGCTATTAACTTTAGCAGGCAACCTGCCCAGGGTAACCTAGCCCTCTCAACGACAGCCCCCAGTGTCTCTGCCGGTATAGGCAGGCAACCGGCCCAGGGTAATCTGGTACTCACGGGCACTGCCCCCGGTGTGGTGGTGGCGGCCCCGGGGTCAAAGGCCATCGTCTCCTGGATGGAGGTGCGGGCTGGTGTTTCTGATAGCATCAGCAAGGTCCCGGAGTTTGCTAATCTAACACTAACCACGACGGCCCCCACGGTCCAGCGGACCCAGCACCAATTCCGTACTCCCGCGCAAGGCGACCTTACACTAACGACCGTTGCGCCATCCCGGTCGGTGGACGTGCGCCGCACCCCGGCCCAAGGGAATCTCACCCTCTCTACGGTCGCACCCGTTGTTGTCTGGACTGATCATCACTTCCGGTTCCCGGCGCAGGGGAACCTGACCCTCTCGACCACCGCCCCTGCCGTCGTACAGAATAGCATCCGGACGCCAGCCCAGGCGAACCTGACGCTGACGACCACGGCTCCCTCGATTGTACTGGCCACGAATAGGCAACCGGCCCAAGGGAATCTCACCCTCTCCACGGTGGCCCCCGCCCGGACCGTCAACTTTAATAGGCAACCTGCTCAAGGGAACCTAACACTCTCTACGGCCGCCCCCACCGTTGTTAGGACTGATAATCATAATCGGTTCCCGGCTCAGGGTAATCTGACATTAACGACTGTTGCTCCTAATAGGCAGATAGACCTACCACTCTCCCCCGCGCGAGTGGATTTGACGCTCACCAAGTTCGCACCCTCGGTGGTGCGTACAGAGCACCAATTCATTGAGGTTGATCAGGGTGATCTGACGCTAACGACCACGGCCCCAACTATTAGTGTTGGGATGGCCATGGCTCCGGCCAGAGTTGATCTAACACTTTCCACGACCGCGCCTGTTGTTGTTTGGACTGATAATCGTGTTATTACCCCAGCCCAGGGTAACCTGACGTTAACGACAGTTGCTCCTAGCGTCTCTGCTGGCACTGGACGACAGCCTGCTCAGGGGAATCTAACTCTCTCTACATTCGCACCAACTGTCTCTGCTGGTATTGGACGACAGCCCGCTCAGGGTAATCTAACTCTCACCACGGTAGCACCCATACGCTCGCTGGGTATCCAGCGAACCCCTGCCCAGGGGAACCTAACCCTCTCTACTTTCGCACCTACTGTCCAGCAGACGTTCAATCACTTACGATTCCCGGCCCAGGGTAATCTGACCTTATCCACGTTTACACCAAGCATCCAGGCTGGTGATAATCGTAACCTAACGCCAAACAGCGCAGACCTAACACTTTCTACGTTCGCGCCAACTGTCCAGCAGACGTTCAATCACTTCCGGTTCCCGGCTCAGGGTAATCTTACCCTATCCACGGTGGCTCCCAGCGTCTCAGCTGGTACGGTACGACAACCTGCGCAGGGCAACCTAACACTCTCTACATTCGCGCCTAGCGTCTCTGCTGGTACAGGGCGGCAACCGGCACAGGGTAATCTAACCCTATCCACGGTAGCACCTACTGTCTCAGCGGGTACCGGACGACAGCCTGCGCAGGGGAACCTGACACTCACAACGTTCGCCCCAAGTGTCGTACGGACTGATAACCACTTCCGGTTCCCGGCGCAGGGCAATCTAACCTTATCCACGTTCGCACCGAGCGTCCAGGCTGACGATAACCGCAATATAACACCGAACCATGCGGACCTGACGCTCACCACGGTCGCCCCCACCCGGTCGATCAACTTTAATAGGCAACCTGCTCAAGGGAATCTAACCCTATCCACGGTGGCTCCGACCTTCGTGGAGGATGATCCGGCGTTCCCGGCGCAGGGTAATCTTACACTCTCCACGGTTGCTCCTACTACGTATATAGACCTGCCGCGCACGCCCGCGCAGGGGGACCTAACTCTTACGACAGTTGCACCGAGCGTCGTACGGACTGATAATCACGCTCGGTTCCCGGCTCAGGGTAACTTGACCCTGTCCACGTTTACCCCGAGTGTGCAGGCGGGTGATAGCAGGAACATCACCCCGAACAGTGTTGACCTAACGCTCACGACCTTTGCGCCAATTCTGTCCTTCAGCTTTAGCAGGCAACCGGCGCAGGGCAATCTCACGCTCTCGACCGTCGCACCTATACGGGTGGTCAATTATGTAAGACAGCCCGCCCAAGGGAACCTGACCCTCTCGACGACAGCACCAACCGTCTCTGCGGGTACAGGACGGCAACCTGCCCAAGGGAACCTCACCCTTAGCACGGCTGCGCCCACTGTTGTAAGGACGGACAACCACTTCCGGTTCCCAGCCCAGGGGAACCTCACCCTCTCAACGGTCGCACCCACCAGGCAGGTAGACCAACCCCGAACGCCTGCACAGGGGAATCTAACACTCTCCACCTTCGCCCCAACGATAACGGCGGTGCTCGCCCCGGCAGCGGGCCAGCTAACGCTGACGACCACTGCACCGACCCGAACGCTAAATCATATAATCACGCCAGCCCAGGCGAACCTGACGCTCTCCACGCAGGCTCCGTCCGCCGTCCAGAATATTATCCGGACGATAGCGCAGGGCAATATTGTACTTAGCAGTTCCGCGCCCTCGGTTACTAGCACGATCCAGATAACCCCCAATGCTGGGCAGCTGGCACTAACCACCACTGTACCGGTCGTTGATTTTGGCGACCGGCTAATTATGCCAGATGCAGGGCAATTGATCATAAATGGTCATGCGCCTATAACTACTCCGGCGTGGCGCATTGTCCATGTGCTAGCCGAATATCGAGTTGTTGTTGTGGCCCCGGAGGATAGGACGGTTACGGCTGCGTCCGCATTCCGTGTTGTAGAAGTTCTGCTCGAAGATCGAGAGGTTGAGACATCCGCGCCGCTGTAAAGGATCACACTCATGCTAGCTTGGCCCTATAAAGACCCCGAAGAAGTTCTGGACTATCAGGTTGACTGGTCCGACCGGCTGGGGGCAGACGACATCGTCGCTTCTACCTGGACGATCCCAGTGGGTGGAGCGGCACTAACCATCAACAGTAACTCCTTCACCGTCACCCATACGCTGATCTGGTTGTCGGCTGGTACGCTAGGTATAACCTACCAGCTGACTAATCACATAACTACGCTGGGTGGGCGGCAGATGGAGCAAACCGTCAAGCTCAAGATAAAGACAAAGTGAGGTAGCTATGGCAGAAGTAGATGTCGGTACCGAAACGTACGAGGTGTATGCTGACCTTGATACGGCGGATTTGTACGCGGGCGCGGCGCTGCACGGGACCACGTACCGGGATGCTAGCAACGATGACAAGGGGCGGGCGCTGACGACGGCTACACGCACCCTGGACCGGCAGCGTTGGAAGGGTGTCAAGACTGACGAGCTCCAGACGCTGGCCTGGCCCCGGACCAATACGGGTGTGGAGGGGGTGGACGTTGATGAGGTTCCTCTTAATATCATCAATGCCTCCATCGAGCTCGCCTTCGCACTGCTGGACGGCAGCGAGGTGCAGAACCAGCAGACTACGGCGGAGCGCGTGCGCAGCATGTCAGCGGGCTCGGTGTCTATCAGCCACTTCCGGGGCATCGACAACCCCACCCGCTTCCCGCTCATCGTCCAGGAGCTCATCCGGGACTACCTGGCTGGTAGCCTGGGTGTGGATGAGGGCTTCTACGCGACGGCCGAGGGCGTCGATGACGAGACGAGCTTCCCCGTGGAGGCAGGCTACCTACGAGGGATTCTATGATCAGCTTGCAGGTAGGATCAGCAGGGTTAAATCCTTGGGGTGCCCCACGCCGCACCTTAAACGGAGAATGGGAGTCCGGGCGCTTGGGCGGTTCCGGGTGGCCTCGGAACCGTGCCTGGATATAGACCTCACCGGCCTGCAAACATAGTGGAGATGTTTTAATGGCAAGACGATCTGAGGTTGACCGGCGAGCTAGCCGGGGCTGGGTCCGCCAATCGGTTAGTGATTATGGCATGCACAAGGACGCCCCCGCGCCGGTGTTACCAATGGCGTTGCTACCACGTGGGGTGGTGAGGGTCCGCCCCTTGCAGTATGAGTTGCGCCGTGCGCAGAGCAGGGGCCAGCGACGCTGATGGAAACCGTACGTATATTCGTGGGGTGTGCGTCTAACAATGAGGACCTAGAGAGTCAGGTCGTCCTTGAGTACACCCTGCGCAAGTTTGCGTCGCAGCCGTTGCAGATCACCTGGATGCAGTTATCCAGGGATCCCTACAGCCCCTTCTACTCGTCACCGGAGCGCGGCCAGGGCTGGCGCACGCAGCAGTGGGCCACCCCGTTCTCTGGATTACGGTGGGCGATACCGGCGTTGTGCAAGTTCCACGGAAAGGGTATTTATCTGGATAGTGACTTTATCTTTCTAGATGATATTGCCAAGCTTTGGAACCAACCTATTGCCGAAGGTCGGCTAATCATTGCTGCTGACCGCAGTCGTCTAGATTGCTCAGTGTGGAATTGCGCGAAGTTCGCAGGCGAGACCTGGGACCTGACCTGGCTCCAGCGCAAGGAGGGGTCAGCGACGGCGGCGGCCAGCCGTCTGAACGCTAACACGATACAGCCCTTTGCGGACGGTAACTGGAACGTGATGGATATATCGATGCCGGCGGATATTAATACTCCTTCAATTAAGGCTATTCATTACACGCAGATGCATACCCAGCCCCAACTCAAGTACGCTATCCCGCGCCTGCGCGCGGCCGGTACCAAGCACTGGTACACTCGGGCGACCAAGCCCCACCCGCGCGAGGACCTACAAGCCCTGTTCGACCGTGAATATGAGGAGGCTCAGTCTAAGGGCATTACGATTGCTAAGTACCAGAAGGAACCCTACGGGAAGTACACTATTCGAGGAATAGGCTGATGCTGCGGGAATGCTTCCAGCACCTAGGCACCTTGGAACGCAAGCGTATAAGCACAGCACCGAACGTGGTGCTAAGGCTAAACCGGGGGGAACGGGTGGAACCCCTGCCCCGGGACCTACTAACGGCTATGACGTACGCTGTGAGGGCCTCGAGCATCCAACAATACCCGGACTATGCCCCCTTCTATACCCGGCTAGGGCTGCACGTGGGAATGCCCCCCTCACAGCTGGTGGTGGGGGCGGGTATAGAAGAGTTTATCCGCACGTTAATGTTCCTTTGCTGCGAGCCTAAGGAGCGGGTGGCGGTACTGTGGCCCACCTGCGCTATGTACGAAATCTACTCCCGGGCCTTTGGGCTGCGGCTAATGAAGATGCTGACAGAGCCCGGTACCCAGACTCCTATGTCGTCATTGATTCATGTGTTCAAGGCAGTCGAAGGCCTGAAGCTGATCTTCATACCCAACCCTGGCCAGCCGGTGGAAACCTGCTACAACCTGGATGACCTAGAGGCACTAGCCGCCTGGACGGCCAGCCAGGGTATCACGCTCGCGATTGACGAGGCCCACTACGGCTTTGGTGCGCCCACGGCCCAGGCGTTGATACAGCGTTGGGGGCATGTGCTCGTCCTGCGCACGTTCTCCAAGTTCTTCGGGGGCGCGGGCCTGCGCGTGGGATTCGCGATGGGACAGGAGCCCTTGATTAAGGCATTACACGCGGTGCGTCCCTCCGGAGAAATCACTGGTCCCTCGCTGGCTATGGCGACCGTAGCACTAGATCGGTTTACGGAGTTTGAGACGAACGCCTTATACGTGATCGCAGGGCGTGACTATCTACGCAAGGCTGTACGAAGTCTAGGTCTGCGGGCTTGGGGCAGCTTCGGCTTCTCAGTACTGATAGAGTTTGCTTCAGAGGAGGTGGCTGTACTGGTGGCGCATCGGTTGGAGGAGCAGGGCATCTACGTTAAGGCAGGTCTTCCACCCCCGGTGGAGAAGTGCATGCTGGTGGCCTGTGGTTACGTTCCAACGATGCAGACATTCTTTACAGCGTTACGTGATGTCGTACACAACGTCAACTAAGGTGGTAGTCATGCGAGGCGAATTTGTCTTTAAGGAAGACGGTATCGGAGGGTTGAAGTTCGTAGGGGACTTCGAAGGTCTATACCAGGCCGAGGACGATCCCTGGCAGCAGGTGGGGGCAGAGGGGCCCATGCCTGACTACAACCGGCACTCGCGTGCGCGCCTGCTAGCGGTGGCACGGCGTCATGCCAGCAATTTTGATGCCCTACCTATCAAGGGCCTGGAGGTGGGGTGTGGGCTCGGGGCCGTCACGACCCTGTTGAACGCAGCCGTGCCCTGCTCTGAGTGGGACGGTACTGACATATCACAGTCGGCAATTACGCAGGCCGCCAAGACTAATCCCGACCGGCGGTTCTGGGTGGGTGATATAACTAATCCAGGCTTTGTCCCCGATGGCGCACCCGGGCGGGGCTGGTACCATATGGTCGTGCTGGGGCAGCTGCTGTGGTATATCCTACACCGTATAGATCCGGTTGTGGTTAACTGTCACCAGCTTATTCGTCCAGACGGTTTGCTGATTATCAGCCAGGCCTTCCTGAACCACCAGCGCTACGGTCGGGAGATGTGCGACGGGTTCCCTGGGTTACTACAGTTCTTCCTGTCGCCCGACAACTGCGCCCGGTACTTTAGGATTATCGAGGCCAGCTACGACGACAGCGGCAAGTATATCCATAATGACGGACTACTCGTTTTGCGAAGGATCTAGCATGACACCGATCGTAGGATACTTTAATTGGCGGCAGACCCTGAACGGTGGGGTGACGTACGAGAAGGTTCTTAAGGAGCATGTGGATCATTGGCGGGCCAGTAACAAGCACTACTACGATCAGGTGTACAAGGCCCGGTTGCTGGCGACTACGGAGTTGACTGCAGAGCAATGGATACTCCCGCTCCATGAATTGGCAAAGTTGTTTCCAGATTACAACGGAGTCCCTGATGCCACTCAACGAAGCGACGAAGAAGAACCTTCAACGTAAGTCCGCCTACGTTGATGTTGTGCAGTTAAAAGACGGTGTACCGCTGCCGTCCTGGATCGACATCTCTCTGACGGAGTTGTGTAACCGTTCGGCGGGACACGCCAACGCTTGTCCGTTCTGCCCACGCATAGATCCGAAGTGGGTCCCCAATCAGAACCTACACATGTCAATGCAGACGGCATCTAAGATCGCTACGGAGCTAGACGAGTGGGGGTTCCTGGGCTCGGTAGTGTTCTGTGGGTTTGGGGAACCGCTGCTACATCCTAAGCTCGCTGACGTGGTATCCTTGTTCACGTGCCGGGTCGAGGTCGTCACCAACGGGGATTTTCTAGGGCCTGAGAAAATTGCCAAGCTGCGGAACTCCGGTGTGGATTATTTCGTGGTTAGTATGTACGATGGTCCCCAGCAGATTGCGAAGCTCCAGAAGGCCTTTACGGACGCGGAGTGTCCCCCGGAGTACTACCTACTCCGGGATCGCTGGCACTCAGAGGCCGACGCCTTCGGCCTAAAGCTGACTAACCGGGCCGGAACTGTGACGGTAGGGGATCAGGAACCAGTGGACACGAGCCACCCCTGCTGGTATACGACCTACATGATGCAGCTGGACTGGAACGGGGACGTGCTACTCTGCCCGCAGGACTGGCATCGGCGGGTGAAGTTCGGGAACGTGAACACTGAGAGCCTGCTCGATATTTGGACCTCCAAGCGTTTACACAAGCGTCGTACTAGCTTGTCACGCGACCGCACGGGGTTGGAACCGTGTAAGGATTGTAACTGCGACGGTTGTTTGCACGGGCATAACCACTTGGAAGCTTGGGGCTTAAATAAGCCCGTGCGTCGCGAGGACGCAGTGGAGGAGGCCCAGTTATGAACGTAGCTGTAGGATGCGGTATGCAGACAGCTGTTAAGCAGGCTGTCAAGGCGATCCGCAACGCCGAGGTTCTGGACGACCCTTGGCCACATCTTATCGTCAACGACTTGTTCCCCAACAGCTTCTATCTGCTGATGGTCAACAAGCTCCCTCCTACCAGCGCCTGGAAGGCTTTCAACCAGTTCCGATCCTTCTACTGGCTGGAGTATAGCGAGGGCGACCGGCCTAACGGAATTCATACGCGCCCACCTGTGGATGGGTTCTGGGATGAGTTTCGGGAAGCCCTCTTCGACTCATTGTGGATGGAGTTGGAGAACCGGCTAGATGTGGTGGGTACTAGCATCGGTGCGCAGCTAATGCACGATCGCCCTGGCTACCAGATTGGCCCTCACACTGATACGTCCAACAAGCTGGTCACGGGCCTGCTCTACCTTCCCAAGACGGGGTCGGACGCGAAGCAGGGCACGGTGCTGTGTAAGGGTAGGGTTCCGGACCCGTCCGGCAAGGGCCACAAGCCTGGTCCTGACTATGCACCGGTCAAGACAGTTCCCTACGTCCCCAACAGCGCTTTGTTCTTTATGCGGACGGACGTCTCCTACCATTGTGTTAAACCCTCCCCAGTAGAGCGTTGGCTGCTGGCGTTTGACGTGTTCAGGTGATGCTGTGCATGATGTCGCAATTATCGGGCATGGCCTGACTCCAGAGGGCCAGGGCTGGGGCCACCGTATAGATGCGACTCCAGTGGTGGTTCGTATGTGGAACTATCACTGGCAGAACTTACTGGACTATGGGGAGCGTTACGACTTTGGGTTCTACGAAATCTCCCCAACGGAGATGGCCCGCTTCTACAAGCATAATTGTCGCACGCCCGCGCGAGGCTGGGTTGCGACCCGGCTGCTAAAGCCGTATGAGGGACCGCTACCGGAGAATACTACGGTCTGTGACGCCTCTAGCTGGGACGACGACGGACGGCGGCTAGGTGGATTAGGGATGAAGGGTAGGTTGCTGTTGACGCGGGGAGTGCGGGCGGCCTGCTGGGCGCTGACAAAGTTCATGTCCCCGGGCCAGTCTATGGTACTGGTGGGCTTCGATAACGTGTACACAGGCCGTACGCTGTCCTCTAAGGAGGGCTTTCCGCAGAGCTACATTGAGTTTCCAGCTGCTTATCCAATGGTGCGTTACGACAACGCCCCACATACGGAAACCAAATCAGGTAATCATGATTTTGCTGTTGAAGGACCGTTGCTTAATCTGTTGGCGAAGCGTGCGGGCATCAAGCTCGACCACGCTCAGGATGTCTGGTGAGGGAGGCTAGCTATGTCATTTGATGCTATCTGGGACTCTGAGCGTCTTAAGTACGAGACAGTCTGGGGTGGCTATCCAGAGTATCGTACGCAGGCGGATGGGGACCCTGTGGTCGACTTGGCGTTCAAGCAGCTGGGGTGTAAGCCCGGGGAGTCGCTGATCGACTGGGGCTGTGGGAAGGGTACGCCCGCCCAGCGGCTACAGGCTAAGGGACTAAAGGTAACCGGCTTCGACATCGCTCGGAACTGCCTAGACAAGGATGTCAAGATCCCGCTGATTGTTGGGAGCATGTGGGATCCGCCACCGTGGGTTCAGCAGGCCGACTATGCTTTTTGTACGGACGTGCTCGAACACCTACCACCTGACCGGTTGGAGCTAGCCCTCTCGCAAATGTGCCGCCTAACGCGCAAGGCGGCATTCATACAGGTATGTACTGTATTGGATACGTCCGGGCCCAAGATGAATCCACCCATGCGCCTCCACCTAAGTGTGTACTCCCACGAGTGGTGGGGTGAGCACCTAGCGGCGTACTGGACGATCGAGGACTCCGGCAAGCGTGGCAAGGCCCGATCCTGGTTCGTCTGTAGGAAGTGAGTCATGCATGTAGAACTCTACGGTCGTAAGATAGACTTAGGCGAACATCCCTCTAAAATGTGCCAGGCGCGTTGGGCGGGGCGCTATTCTCCTGAGCCCGAAACGGTTGGCTGGATCGAGACCCTCAGCCCCACGGGGGTGTTCTACGATATTGGGGCTAGTGTGGGGACGCATTCTATACGCGCAGCAGTTCATGGTCTATCGGTCGTGGCCTTCGAGCCTCAGTCGGATTTGGCCGAGGAGCTTCAGGAGACTGTTAGGCGTAACGACCTACCCATCGTAGTTCTCCCCCTAGCACTAAGTAACACACTGGGACGTGGCGTGCTCGGAGCAGGCCGCTCGACGCATACCTTCTATCACAAGGTCGGGGGTACAGTTACGGCCTCGACCGTGGACGAGTGCGTGGTCGCGTTCGGCTGTCCGAACTACATCAAGCTAGACGTGGACGGTAACGAGTTTGCTATCCTGCGAGGGGCAGCGGAGACCCTGCCTTTGGTACGGTCGCTACTGGTCGAGATTGATCCGGCTATCCCCGGCCAGGATGACATTCCTAGCTATTTGGAACGGTTTGGGTTTACCTACAATCCCGCGCAGATTAAGCGGGACAAGATTACTACCGGTAAGTATGCCGGCACCGCCAATTGGATTTTCTACAGACCCTAGACATTGTATGTAACGGTGGGTGGCTGGAGTGCCAAAAAACACGAGGAGCTTAAGTTATGGGAAGACGGGATGTTGCTACGAATACTGGGAATGGGAACCGGCAGATTACGGATATAGGTGCGACGGCCGAGCGGGTCACTCCTGATGACCCCCGGGTGGTATCGTTCCTTAACGATTACACGTCTATGCAGCGCCATCGGGACCAACTCCTGGGTATCGTCGAGCATCGGGACCTGGAGATTGCACGGCTCAATGATCGGGTCTCCCTACTCCAGCACGACCTGACGCGGACGCAGACCGCCCGCGATGAGTTCCAGAAGGGCTACTTCGAACTCAAGGCCCAGCTGGCTATTCTCACCACGTCAGCTATCTCAGCATGCGATCAGGTGCGGGTGGTGGCGGAACGAGCGTTGAGTTCGGCTAAGTCCGCGATGCTGGAGAACGGCATCGTGGAGGACGTCAATCAGGACGGGTCCCCCAAGCTGACCGATGTGGAGACGGAAATGGCATCGTTGGCGGCAGTAGCCAACGCAACCGGCGTTCCCGAGCGCGAGCAGGCGTAGTACTAGCCTGGGCGGTGTGTACCCGCGCGCACCGCCCGGGGCTGGGAAAGGATTCCTATGACAATAGCGGTGATTGGGCATGGGCGTTCTCCGGAAGGTAAGAGTTGGGGCTCTAGGATAGATGTCTGTTCTACTGTGGTTCGGTGTTGGGACTGGCACTGGCAGCACCCACGTGACTTTGGATACCAATATCATTACGGGTTATTTGTACTCACCCCTAGAAACTTTCGACTATTTAGTGAGCACAATCAAAGACGTCCCGAGCGCGGGTGGCTTGTATACCTGGGTAAACCAACCTCCTGTCATCTACCGGATAGCTCGCAACTGGTCGACACCACCCGATGGTGTGACCTTGGACGGGCGCTAGGCGGGCAGGGGCTTAGTGGGGGCTTCACGCTCACGCGCGGGTGCGCTATGGCGGCCTGGGCTATAGAGCACGCTGGTAAGGGGGAGGAGGTTATCCTGGTCGGATTCGATAACGTGCTGTGTGGGATCAACAAGCCGATAGAGGAGTCCTTCTGCCCAGAGTACTGGGCTATGCAGAGTCTCTACTGGGACGAAAAGAAGACCGACAAGATTTATCCTGTTGGCGAGGCCAAGACGGCCACGCATGATATGTCGGTGGAGAAGCCTTTGCTAGAAGCACTGGCATCTAGTAACAATGTGCCACTAAAATTCGCACAGGAGGTTTGGGAATGAAAGTAGCAGCATACATCTTGACTGGCAACGGTCACGCAGCGCTGACGTGCCCTGCTATGGTGGCAGGCGCACGGGCGCAAGGTGAGACGGTGGACATCCTGTCCGAGAAGCAATACAAAAAGGACCACGCTGACACGTACGACGCGGCTATCTTCTGGGGCTACGTCGAGATCATGCAGACCATCATGAACGATTTTAACGCCCGCGAGAAGCCAGTGGTGTACCTGGACCTGGCCTATTGGGAGCGTGGCACCCACTACAAGGTATCTATCGGTGCTCGCCACCCCACCAAGTACTTCCAGAACTTCCCCCACAACGACTCCCGGCTACAGCGTTGGGGTGTGAAGCTAGAGTCCAAGTGGGTGGACGATGGCACTATCCTGCTCGTGGGCATGGGGCCGAAGGCGGCCTGGGCCGAGAAGCAGGAACCGGTGGAGAGTTGGGAGAAGAACGCTATCGCCAACCTCAAGCGGTGTACCGACCGCCCCATTATCTACCGCCCCAAACCCAGCCAGCACTACGGCAAGCCTATTGCGGGAACTACGTTTGACGTTACCACCCCACTCGAAAAGGCTCTGCGGAGCAGCTGGGCGACTGTTACCCACCACTCGAACGTAGCTGTGGAGGGGGTGGTCCTAGGCGTACCCACGTTTGCGTGGAGCGGGGTGGCGGTGCCTATGGGGCTCCAGGACTTCGGTTGTATTGAGGTCCCCTACCGTCCGGACATCGACACGGTGCAGGAGTGGTTGAACGATGTCAGCTACTGCCAGTGGTCCATGGACGAGATGAAGGACGGTACCTGCTGGCGGCACCTTCGGTCGGAGGGGTTGGTGTGACAGTGACCCTCTTTATCGCATACCTACTGCTATACATCCACGACTACTCGGTGTTGTGGTATATAGCCGTGTTCCTGCTGTGGCTCCTCCATCTTTCCGTAACGCACTCCGGAAGGATAGGTCACCAGTGAACTACCGCTTCGCGTTCTACCATTCGTCTAAGATACGTACCCAGATGTTTGGTAGAATGCTGGCGGAGGGTGCACGCCGTCACGGCGATACGGTAGATTTAATCCTACAGGAGAACTTTCAACTCGACCACCTAGAGAAGTTCGACGGCGGGGCCAACCTGGGGATGGCGCTGGCCTGCAAACGGCTCATGGACGCCTACCGGGGAGCAGGACGACATTTTATATACTTTGACAAGGGCTACTTTGATCGCGACAAGTACTGGCGGCTGTCGATTGATGGTTGGCAACCGCTGTCCTACTTCCAGCGCTTTAAGCGCGGCCCAGACCGCATGAAGCGGCTCAACATCAAGCTTGGTGATCGTCGCAAGAGTACTGAAGGTATGAACATCGTGCTGGCGGGGGCCTGCCAGAACTATCATAACTTCTGTGACTTGCCTACGGTAACCGAGTGGTGCACGGATATTGCGAGAGAGCTCGGTGCTCACTCCTCGCATCCGGTGGTCTATAGGCCCAATCCCTCCTGGGCGATACGTCACGAGGACGAGTTCGCACCTATAGAGGGGACCACGTTATCACCCCCACAGGAGCCCTTCGCGCAGACGTTGGCCCGCTGTCATCTATTGGTCACCCATGGCTCGTCCGCAGCACTAGCTGCGCTGGCCCGGGGCATTCCGGTCTTTATAGTGGGTGACGGTATCTGTAAGCCCATGAGCCCGAGTTGGCCGCAGTGGTGGCAGAGCGATGTTATTACACGTTGTACGATGCTGGAGCATCCGCACTGGCCTCATATGCGGTTAATCGAGCAGTTCTTTCAGGATGTGACCTACTGTCAATGGACCCCGGAGGAGTACCGCTCCGGGGTGGCTTGGGAGGAGGTGCGGTTGGCCCTGGCCTACCTACGGGGGAAGCCAGGGGAGGACACCCCCAATCAGATTATTCGCCAGTACCAGATCATGCATAAGTCCCAGAAGTACTTCCGGGGCCTAAGCGTCATGCAGTATCGGGACGTTATCCAAAGTCTAATTAAGTCTACTAAGTCCCGTACCCTGCTGGACTACGGCTGCGGTAAGGGTGACCAGTATCTGCATCCCTACAAGGTTAACGAGACTTGGGGCGTGAGTATTGCCCTCTACGATCCGGCAATAGGTCCCTATGCGGCACTACCTGCCGGTCGGTTTGACGGTATAATTTGTGTGGACGTTATGGAGCATGTCCCGGAGGCCGTGGTCCCGGATACCTTGCGGCAGATTATTGGCCTAGCGGACAAGTTCGTGTTCTTTGCGATAGCATCGGCCCCCGCAAACAAGAGCCTCCCGGACGGGCGCAACTGTCATGTCACTGTGCGATCAGAGGAGTGGTGGCGAGCACAGATTGCGGCTGTGGTACCTAAGCGCAGCCCCGTGCGGGTAGAGGTGATCGTGGTAGGGGCGGATGACGCCGATGACTGATTTTACGGTGGTTACATCCTGCTCGCTGGAGGGTTGGGCTAGCTACGGTGCTAAGTTCGTAGATACGTTTTTGCAGTACTGGCCCAAGGAGGTTGCGCTTTTAATTATCTCCGAGGATGCGATTCCAGTACGGGAGTATACCACCCATTCCGTCTGTCACCTGGACCTGGTTGGTAATTCAGCGCGGGCCAGGGACTTCCTAGCCCGCCATAGGGAACATGGCTGGACCCAAGGTGAGGCCGCCTCACCCCGCCCCCCGGGGATAGCTAGGCGGTGGCCTACCAACGCCGGTAAGAACTTCCGCTATGACGCCTATAAGTTCAGCAAGAAGGTCTTTGCCATAGAACTGGCTGCTGGTCGGCTGGATAGCGGTCGCCTGCTCTGGGTGGACGCTGACGTGATAACCTTCGCCCCGGTGCCTGCTGATTTAGCCACCACGCTCCTGCCGTGGGATGCAGCAATCTCCTGCCTCGCGCGCCCGGGTTATCACTCTGAGTGTGGCTTCGTAGGTTACAACTTGAACCACGTGGCTTGCCGTCCGTTTATTACTACCTTTGCGGATCTCTACGCAACGGATGCTGTGTTCGCCCTAGACGAATGGCATGACTCCTGGGTGTTCGATTACGTACGTAAGCTACTTAACACTCCTACCCACCATATTCCGCACCGCTCCCAGTCGCATCCGTTTATCAACTCCGAGCTCGGTAAGTACATGGACCACTGTAAGGGCAAGCGGAAGAAGCTCGGTCGCAGCGTAGCCGTCGAGCAGGTAGTCCATAAGAAGATCACCTACTGGCAATAGAGGAGCACATAATGTCTAATCCTGCACTAAACGTCGGTTTGTCCGTTGATCTGGTTGTGGGCCGGATCATAGACCCCCCTCTACAGGTACAGGCCAGTGTGCGGGGCCAGGTTATCATCCTGGGCTTCAGCAACCGAGAGACACAACAGGGGGTGGAGGTGTCATTCTCGGAGAAGGCAGCATCCGATTTGATTCAGCTACTAATGGAGACGGTTAATGTGGCAAAAGGTCAAGTTGGGCATTGAGGGACCTATGAAGATCGTGGGACAGTGGTACCTACCGGCAGCGGACAACTACTTTGGGCCCTTGCTCGAGCGCACGCCCGAGGGCTTTGAGATCGACCATCTAGAGTGTGCTCTTACGTTCGTGGAGAAGTTCGACGTTGCGATGGATGTGGGGGCACACATCGGTACCTGGACGGTTAGGCTGGCCAGGGATTTCAAGCAGGTCTACGCCTTCGAGCCCGCCCCCGACACCTACGAGTGTCTATCCAAGAATTGTGAGAGCTACGCCAACATTTCCCTAAGCCAGTCGGCGATAGGGGCTTATGGAGGTTACGGGCGGTTGGATAACGACCCCACCCGTCAGGGTAACACGGGTGCGCGTATCCTGCGTGGAATTAAGGGGGAAGGTAGTGTTAAGGTATCTACGTTGGATAGCTTCGGGCTTAAGGTGCTGGATTTTCTCAAGATTGACGTGGAAGGATACGAAATCGGAGTATTACAAGGGGGCGTACAAACCCTACGGCGCTGCCGTCCGGTGGTGTTGCTAGAATGTAAGGAGTTTGTGCCTCCACGCTACGGCGGTGTTATGGCAGCTGTAAAATTCCTGGGGGCCTTGGGCTTCACCAAGGTGGGAGGTATTCGTAATGACTGGGTGTTCCGGCATCAGCGGTTGGAGTAGATGCGAGAATCGATCTTTGTTGGCTTTGATCCTCGGGAGGCTGCGGCCTTCTTGGTGACGGTGAGCTCTATACGTCGTCACCTATCCCGCCGGATAAGTATTGTGGGGTTGGAGCTAGATGACCTACGGCGTTCAGGCCTCTATACCCGCCCCACAATCTTTAATAACGGTCGGTTACTTGATACTATTTCCGAACATCCTATGTCCACCGAATTTGCTATCTCCCGCTTCCTGGTACCTACGCTTGCTGGGAAAGGTTGGGCATTGTTTCTAGATTGCGACATGCTGGTATTATCGGACCTGGCAGATTTGTTTGACCTTGCGGACGATCGCTACGCCGTGATGTGTGTTCAGCATAACCACGACCCCAATAATACTACCAAGATGGGTGGGCAGTTGCAGTCTACCTACTTCCGCAAGAATTGGTCGTCAGTCTGCTTATTCAACTGTGACCATCCGGCTAATAAATCATTGACTACGCATTTGGTTAATTCCGCACGGGGGCTACACCTCCATCAGTTCTGCTGGCTGGAGGATAAGGATATTGGAGCCCTACCATCAGAATATAATTTCCTGGTAGGAACCGACACACCTACCGACATCCCGCCTAAGATTGCTCACTATACGGAGGGAACGCCCGATCTACCGGGATATGAGACGGCTCCCTATGCGGATTTGTGGCGTTCTGAACTTAGAAAATCAGCGCATCTATTTCTGTGATAAGGGGCTTTACGGGTATAGTGATCCAGGGTACATGCGGTAATGCTGACCTAGTGTATAAGCAAAAGCAAGAAAACGTCGTTAGGGTCTCAGCGCGTGCGGTAGCATCTAAATTGGTATCATGATCTCCATGTGGGCCGGCAAACCGTTCTCGGAGCTTAACGATACTGAGCTTGAAGAAGCTACGGCGTTCTTTCAGGCTGCTCACGATCGCTTGATTGATTTTGCGCCCACCCCGGTGTGGGTGTTCCTGGTGGATCAGATTTCCCTCCTCACGGTGCTTAAGGTACAGCGCCTGAAGCCCGCTGCATGAAAGCGCTGGTCTTCGGGCGCGGGCGTGGGGTGTGGGATGAGATGGCTGCGGCGCAAAAGCTAGCAGCGTTTGATTGTATAATCGGGGTAGGTTCTGCTGCCGTAGACTATTCGGGTCCACTGGATCACTGGGTGAGCTTTCACCACAGCGTATTCCCGGAGTGGGCCGCCGCGCGTTCCCGCAAGGGTCTTCCCCCAGCGCGAGTCTATTGGTCATCAGTCTATCGCGGCTCACAGTCGGTACGCCTTGGGGCCGCCTACCCCGTCCGGTTCGTCCGCCAGGAGGGTGGATCGTCGGGACTGATTGCTGTGATGGTGGCCTTTGAACTAGGGGCCCATCGCGTGGTCCTAGCGGGAGTGCCCATGGATGGGGACTATGGGCAGTATGATACTAAATTGCCTTGGAAGGAAGCTTTGATCCACCGAGAGATATGGCGTAGGGATTTACATAAGTTACTAGGTCGGGTGCGTTCGATGTCAGGCTGGACCCAGGAGCAGCTAGGCACCCCGACCACTAAATGGTTGCTGGAAAATGACTGTACTGCAGTTTAGCAAAGCCCAGAGCCTAGATCCGTTGGCGCACTGTGAGCGTAGTATTTATACTGCGCTCGCACAGTTCATGGTCAACGTCCGGGCAGGGTCTACGCAGCGTGACATTAAAGCGCTCCTGGATCAGGGAAATATCACCGGAGCGCAAAAGATTGTTGGAGATCATATTGTAGCCCTGAGCGGGGTGATCCCACGCTCCTTCGTCCAGTGCGCGCATCAGGAGATGACACGCCAAGTCCCGGCCGGACGGCGAGCTCGCATAGCGAAGGCTGTCCCGCATCGGAGTGTGGCACTGAACTTTGATCCCTCCGACGATCGGGCCGCGCGCCTTATGCGTACGACCCGCCTGCGCTTCGTCCAGCAGTTCGACACGGCCCAACGGGATGCGACCCGTTACGCGATGGCCACTGCCTTCCAGCGTGGAGAGGGTCCGCTGGAGGCGGCCCGCGCGTTCCGGGATGCCATTGGGTTGACCCGTACCCAACTTCAATCGGTAGAGGCCTACCGCGACTTGCTGGAAGCCAATTCGGCCGAGGCCCTGAAGCGGGAGCTACGGGACCGTCGGTTCGATCCAACGATTGAGCGGGCTCTGACAGAGGACACTCCCCTGACGGAGGACCAGATTGATAGGATGGTGGAGCGCTACCGAGAACGCTTCCTGACCTATCGGTCCGAGAATATAGCCCGTACCGAGGCGTTACGAATCGTCTCCCTGGCCCGTCACGAGGCCACTCAGCAGGTTCTAGACCAGCTAGGTATAGACCCCTCCCGGGTCCGGCGAACATGGGTAGCCGTTAAGGACAAGCGTACCCGCGACGCGCACCTGGAGATGGATGGGCAGACGGTCGGCTTCGACGAACCCTTCGAGGCTCCGGACGGTACACTGATGATGTACCCTGGAGATTCGTCTGCGCCCGCCAACCTGGTAATCAACTGCCGCTGCTCAGTCACTACTGAGATCCTTGGCGAAGACGAGGATCAGGACGCGGCATAAAGAGGAGGATGCTATGGCACAGGTTCGTCATTTTTTAGGTCCGATGGTGATCGTACGGCTGCGCCAGGCGGGTTTCACGGTGGACGACAGTGGACCCCCGCCCGGTACCAACACGATCACCTGGAACGGAAGCCCAGTGCTGCCATCGGACGGCGGTGGCCCCAGTGGGTTGCTGGCCAAGCTGCTAGTCGGTGGCAAGGCCAAGGTCGCCCGTCTGCGTCAGCTAGGAATCTGGTCGTCGTAGAGGGGCTCTAGCACAGTAACGCCACTCACATACAGGAGGGTTCGGCATGTGCGACTACAGCCTTCAAAACGTCAAGTCCCGTCCTGCTACAGTGGACGACAAGCTCGTTACGAAGAACTTCGGTACGGGTACCATCGGCTTTGCGGCGGTGGACAACCCGGAAGTGGCAGTCTGCGTACTGCCCGGTACCGAGATTGCCTTCGAGGAAGCTATCGTCCGCAACACGTCACTGCCCTACACGATGAAGTACGAGCACGCCGCGTATACCACCGGCCGCTTCCGGCAGATCAACCGGCACACGGAGAATATGCACCACGACGCGCTCGAGCTCCCGGACGGTGAGGTCGTGATGCTGACCATGCTATCCCCTGGCCAGCGGGCCAAGGTGCTCCAACTCCCGGCCGCGCCCAAGAACGATAAGGAAGCCGAGGAGCAGACGCGCCTGTCCTACACCGAGGGCCAGCCCGAGGTCCTGTTCGGCTAAGAGGTCTTCCTCCCGACTGCCGTGCCGCATTCCTCCCCGACGGCGGCACGGCCTTTTCTTAGGTGGAACCGATGGGTAAGTCAGATTTGAAGGCTACCAAGTATATTGCTATAGTGGCACTCACCACAGACCGCAAAGTTACGAAGGCGGCGGTGGCAGAGCATTTGTTGAACTGTTTGCTAGACGCTCCGGCGCGTGGTGTCTTGAAGCTCGCCAAGGTGAAGAAGGCCAAGGTTCGCACGGTCGATGTTGACTAAGGTGGTATTGTGACCGAAGAGACGGACGTGCACCAGTTCGAGGTTGTGAAGGTCGAGCCCTCCCTGGGCTTGGTCTTCGGCTGGGGTATTATCTGCAAGGTCGACGGCCAGGACTACTACGATCGCAATATCGATAAGGATACCGGTAAGCGCGTACCGGAGCACATCCCCGAGACTACTATGCTGGAGGCCGCCTCCGATTTCATGGAGAACTCCCGGGTCGCCAAGGAGATGCACAAGGGTGAGCCCAAGGGTAGCGTGGTGTTTGCCTTCCCGATGACCACGGAGATTGCTAAGTCGCTTAAGATCGCTACGCCGATCACGGGTCTGCTGGTGGCGATGAAGCCCACGCCCGAGGTGCTTAAGAAGTTTGAGTCCGGGGAGTTCACCGGCTTCTCGATCGGGGGCTCGACCTCCAAGTTCGAGGACATCGACAGTGAGTGATAAAGCCAAGCGCCGCATCCTACACAAGATCAAGCTCACCGAGATTAGTGCGGTGGACCGGCCTTGTCAGGAACACGCGCGCATGGTCATCATGAAGCGTGAACTGTCCGACCCCCCGGTGACGGTGGAGACTTCCTCGCTCGAGGCTCGTATTAAGAAGCTCAATACGGCTACCACCAGCATAAGCCTACAGAAGGTATTGGTTGGCTTGCAGGAGGCTGAGCGCACGTTATACAAAGCGGGGTTTCGCTCAGACCAGGTGCGGGACGAAGAGGGTCAGTGGACTGATGAGGATTTTGGCTTTAATGAATTGAACGACGAAATCCGTGATGATGAGATCAACTTCGACTTTGATTCGATTGATGACGCGGGTTGGGAGCGTCTAAGCAAAATCATAGACGAGGATGACGGAACGTTCCAAGGTCGGCGCGTACTGCCTGATCTGTCCGACAGCAGCTGGTCGGGAGACTCCTCGTTCGACAGAGTGCTGGACAAACCTACTGCGAAGCCTGCTACGGCTGCGCCACCCACACGGGCTAATACCAATTACAAGGGCAAGCTTAGACGGGTTGCGGTGGCGGTTGGGCGGAGCACTGTTGCGGCATTGAAGGTCCTGGGTCTGCTTAGTGCGGCAGGAGTTGTCACGTTTGCTACTATTAAGGCAGCAGGCGTAATACGAACAATGAAGGTCGCCCCCTCTCAGATGCTTAAGCGTAAGGGCTTAGACTTAACGGGAATCACTGAAGAGCAGGCCAAGCGGGTGTTGGCCCAGCTTCCCGAGTTGTTGTCCAACGCGAAAGCAGCAAAAGCCGTGTCAGTCATCCGCTACGCTGGTCGTCGAACTAAGATGGTGGGCAAGGTGGAGATAGTCCGTCGCGCCGATCAACTCCTACAAAAGTTCGACCCCAACCAGGCCCGGGACGATTGGGGGCGTTGGTCGGACGAAGGCGGCGGGGACGGACCGGGCGGTCGGTTCCAATCTGATTTTGATGATGTCTTTGGTGGTGAAGCTCCCAAGAATAGTAAGGGCCGCTTCCGCCGTGTGGTGAGCAGCATCGCGCGTGGGGGAATGACAGCTGTTAGGATTATCGGTGCCCTGGCCACGGCCGGGGTGCTCGGGGCCTATGTGGTACAGCAGTCGGGTCTACTCCGTAGTAGGACACCGTCAAATAGTAGCAAGAAGCCAGAGTTTAAGTCAAATTTTCCTGAGCGCCAGCCCAAGCCCACGTCGGTGCCGAGTGTCGGTGGCAAACCAAAAGGTTCTGTGGCCTACCCAGATACTCCTTGGGGCAGCGCTAGGGCTGTAGGTGGTCTTGCTAGAGATCTTTACAATTTTAATCGGCATTTATCTAAGTTTGACACGTCCGGTATTACCGAGGAGCAGGCTCGCAAGCTCCTAGAGGAGATTGCGGACCAGATCACGGAGGAGGACGCGGCCAAGGTGTTGGCGGCGTTGAAGGGTAAGGACCTGGGCAAGTTCGATCCTGATCAACCTCGCGCCGATGACGGTAAGTGGACCGATAGTGGTGGTGGATCGAGCAGCACCGCTAGCGGTGGGGGTGCGAAGGGTGGGGCTAGTAAATTAACTGGCAAAACCAGAGAAAACTTTAGAACTTTTCTAACCTCGGTGGGCGGTGGGAATCCGGGAAGTGAAGAGGATATAGATAAGGCGTGGGGGTACTTATCCGCAAAGGATAAGCAGTATTTTACTGTTGGTAGGTTTGACCGCGTGCGGCACGTATTACGACAGACTGGCAAGACCGCTAAGATTGCCGTGGGCGTACTAGGAGCTCTAATGTGGGGAGTAATAGGACTTGCGATGTATGCGCAGTCGCGGCAGCAACGTGGATTAGGACGAAGGGGTCCCAGACCGGCTAATTATGGTGGTCCGTGGAAAGGGCCAACGATGGACCTGAAGTCAACGAGCTCCCGGCTTATGGGCAGGGACCTGGTCCCGTATCGATCAATGTCTAAGCAACTTAATCTTGAGCAGTTGTCTGAGGGGGAGGCCGAGCAAATTTTGATGGAAGTACTTAGCCGTGCTACTCCCCAACAGATTGCGGAGTTTGAGGCTGCTTTGAAGAAGGCAGCTTAAGCGTGAACCTGCCGGTGGTTTACCGGCGACACACCAGTAACAAAGGAGCATCCTATGCCTGGTGAGAACGAGAAGGTCGCTGAGCTCGAAGGGCAGGTGGCCGATTTGGAGAAGCGGATCCAGGACTTGACCGAGAGCGGTGAGAACGCCGACCTCGCCAAGGCACTGGCCGATCAGAAGGAACTGCTGGAGAAGATGGACCAGCTTTCCGACGCGCTCGAGACCTCGTTGGTCGAGAGGGAATCCTTGCAGACCGAGCTCAAGATCGCCAAGGAAATGAGCGACGATGAGAAGGAGTACTGCAAGGACATGGAGTTCGGCGAAAAGATGTCCTTCATGTCTAAGAGCCCCGAGGAGCGCAAGGCCGCGATGGCGAAGCGTGATGAGAACGACGAGTCCGTCACCATCTCCGGCCGCACCATCCGCAAGTCCGTGGTTGGTGAGGATGCCTTCGTGATCATGAAGGCGCAAGCCGATGAGATCGCCGCCAACAAGAAGCAACTCACCGATGAGATCGCCAAGCGCGAGATGGCCGAGTTGCTGAAGCGGGCGGACGAGGAGTTCTCGCACGTGCCGGGAACGCCCGAGGAGCGTGCCAAGCTGCTGCAGGTTATCGCCAAGATGGATGAGCCATTGCGCAAGTCCTTCGAGACGGTACTCACCCAGGCCGAGAAGTTGTCGAAAGCTGGCTTCGCGACGCTGGGTGGCGGCGACGGTGGCAGGGGTCCCGATACTCGGAACGTCGCGAAGGCCGTCCAGGACTTCGAGACCAAGATCGCCGAGATCAAGAAGCGGGACAGCTGCTCCAATGCGGAGGCCCTCACCAAGGCGCGGAAGGCCCACCCGGATCTCTTCAAGGTGTATCAAGAGGTGGAGAACTCGGCTTCCTAGTCCCTGCCGGGTATTCCGCCTCCCTCCAGCCGGTGCCTCCTCCCGGGCACCGGCTGGGTTAAGCAAACTCCAAATCAACGAAAGGAAAGCCGATCATGGCTTGGGAATCAGTAGTGGATGGCCTGCAGTACGCCCGCAATGCTGGGGCTGACCTCAGCGCCAAGCTCTTCTACATCGCGAAGCTCGACACCGACGAGGATGTCAACTTGGCGACGGCGGCGTCCGATAAGATCATCGGCGTCATTCGTGAAGCAGCGCTCGAGAACGCTCCGGTGACGGTGCAGTTCGGCGGCGTCGGTAAGGTCATCGCTGGTGGCGCAATCGCGGCTGGCGACCTGATCACCGCGGACGGTAGCGGTAAGGGTATTGCCACGACCTCAACCGGTAACCGCATCCTGGGCATCGCCCTCGAAGCGGCCGCGACGAACGAGATTTTCTCGTGCATGCTCTCGCCGGGATCGGTCTAGTCTAGACCGTTCCTCCTCGTCTCAACGGGCCGTCGCGAGACGCCCCTATCCTTGGAAGGGATAACCAACAATGCCCGAAGCTAGCAACATTCAAGGCACGTTGCACATCGACCGCTACCTGACAAACTACTCAGTGCGGTTCGTGCAGGACGCCAACAACTTTGTAGCGCAGCGCGCTGCAAGCTTGATCCCGGTGCTGAAGGCGACCGACAAGTACGTCGTGTACCCACGCGGCTACTTCTGGCGGGACGAATCGGCACCCCGCGCTCTGGGCAATCGCCCTAGGCAAATCGGCTACAAGGTCGACGAGGGCAGCTACTCCTGCACCGAGTACGCCTTGGAGCACGTGGTTGATGATCGGCAGTATGCCAATACCGACGATCCCATCAACCTCGACGAGAACGCAACCGTCCTGCTCACCGGCAAGAACGTCATCAAGCAGGATCGCGTTTGGGCGCAGAACTTCTTCACCACCGGCAAGTGGACAAGTGAAGTGGTTGGCGTCGTGTCGTCCCCCGTGGCAGGAGTCTCGCTCCTGAACTGGACGGACGCCAACTCGGACCCGATCGGCGACATCGACTACTACAAGGACTACATGCACGAGCGCACCGGCTTCATGCCGAATACGCTGGTGCTGGGCGCCAACGTCAAACGGCGTCTGCGGTCCCATCCGGACATCGCCGACCGCATCAAGTACACCCAGATCGGTATCGCGGACGAGGCGATGCTGGCTGCGTTGTTCGAAGTCCAGAACGTGATGGTCGCTCGTGGCATCTACAATGCTGCAGACGAGGGTGCTACCGACGACTTTCAGTACATCGCGAACAAGGACTCGATGCTGCTGGCCTATATTGAGCCCAATCCGGGCCTCGACCGGCCGACCGCCATCGCGAACTTCGCCTGGACTGGGCTGTTGCCCGGTGCCACCAATGCCATCGGTGGTGTGATGGAGCGCGGCCGGGATGACCGAGCCCACTCCAACTACTTCCAGAACCGCATGGCCTGGGATCTGCGTCAAGTCTCTGCCGACCTGGGCGTGTTCTTCAACGACGTCATCGCCTAAGTTTAGGCGAGCCCACCGTAAGGAATGATAAAAATGACGGTAGCTCGTGGCAGGTTCTTTCGACCCGATTTTGACCGGGGCCAGGACTTTGTAGTAGTCCGACCGTTCCAGTTCAACGGCAAGGGCTACCACCCCGGTCAAACTCTCGACAAGGGTCTGTTCGTCATGCGGAGGCTACGGCAGCTTTACGATCAGCGTGTGATCAATCAAGTTGACCCAGCCCCCGCAGAGACGAACGGCTTCGATCATGAGTTCAACCGTGGCGCACCTCAAGAAGGGCCTCCTGCTCCCAGCCCGGGAGTGGAAGAAGCACCTACGCCTGATCGGCAAGAGGATCTTCTGGAAGCGGCACCGCTCGAGGGAGCGGCGCATCAGCCAGGACGAGTCCCGCGCCGCGCCCCGGGAGGACGTGTCCCGCGCCGTAGGGTTGGGGCGGGATGATGGTCTCTCTACTCGAGAGCCAGTTCAAGGCTAGGATTGCCAAGGCTTTCAAGGGCAAGTTGTTGCGTGGCACCTTCCGCCGATCGGTGGAGTCCACGCAGGACTCCTTCGGGGACTTGGCCACACCCACCGTGACGTCCTTCAGCTTTGAAGGCATCCGGGAAAGCTTCTCTGCGCGCTACAAGGCACAGTCTGGCATACCGGAGTCGGACGTCTCCATCCTGATCCTCGTAGGCTCGGTTAAGCCGCCGACGGTCTTCACTGAAGCCGACCAGGACCAGATGGTCTTCATGAGTACGCCGTGGAACGAGTGGTACAAGATCCGGCGCGTGCTCGAGATTGATCCAGCGGGGGCCAGCGTTCGGCTGCAGTGCTATGAAGTCCCTGCCCCATGACAATCGAATTCCTACCGCTAGCCCCAGTCCACCCGGCCTATGATCCTAAGGCTGGGGTCTGGTATCTGGAGGAGAATGGAGTGGTCTCGCTCGAGGCTCCAACGTTGATGGCGTTGAGCCTGCTCCTACCGGAGGGTACGGCGATTGTCGACTACCATCCCGATGGCTACAAGACGACCCGGGGTGCCCAACCGCTAGGACGACCTAGTCTTAGACCACTGCTTACCAAGTTCCGCTCTCGGGGTGTACCCAAGCCCCGCCCCGCGTGGGTTCAGCCCAAGGTGGTGGTTCCTAAGCTGGCAACCGGAACCCAACTGGTGACTAAATGCGGGGTGCCCCGCATAGATAGAGGGGTCTTCCCCTGGTCCCCAGCAGAGTTGGGAATCCTACGGTCGATGCGCGCGGACGGGTGTTCGGCCACGGTTATTGCTGATGAGCTTGGTCGCTCCCGCAACAGTGTAATCGGTAAGATGTTCCGCCTAAAGCCCAAGGTCAGTGATGTCTGTCAAGTGGAATGACGCAGCGCTACGGGCGCGGGTTGAGCGAGCCACCATGCGCGGGGTCGTGCGCGTGACCGAGGCCGTGCGAAACGAGGCTATTGCTTTGATCCTTAACACCCAGAAGACCGGCCGGATCTATACACGTCGGGGTGTGACGCACCAAGCATCAGCCCCCGGGGAGCCTCCGGCTTCCAACACTGGCCGCTTGGTGAACTCGATCCAGACGGTCTACGACACCAAGAACCTCACTGGTACGGTCGGTACATCGGTGGAGTACGGTGGCTACTTGGAGTTTGGTACGCAAACGATAGAACCGCGCCCCTTCCTACGGCCTGCTCTAGCGACCCATCGCAGGTCGTTGTCCAGGATTATTAAGGACGAGATTGCCAGAGAGTTGAGGTCATAATGAGTGCGGCGGACCTGGCTGTTCCATTGCGTTCGGCGTTGATTGGGGCGAGCGCTATAACGTCCCAGCTGACAGCCTACGCAGGCTCCTGGCCGGTGTTTACACGGCGACCGATGCCATCGTCGCCCTTGCCGGTCTATCCAGTGATTATGGTTAGTCCGGACGTTAGCCTGACCGATCAGGATGGCATCGACGACTTCCGCCCCATCCAGGAGCGGGACATCACGGTCTACGGCCTGAATGACACGCCCACGCGCTACCGAATAGTTGAGGGGTTAGGCTACGCAATCCGAGAAATGTTCCATGGCCAGCGCGCGTCTATATCGGTCTCAGGCTGGAACGTCATCCAGATCAACGCGCGTGGGCCCATTCCAGCACCTACGGACGATGACCAGACGGTGGCTAGGATGGTTTCGCTATCTATCGAGCTTGCTCGGCTTCCCTAAATAGGGAGTGGAAAAATGACTGCTAGCGTCGCACTTCGTCGCGCTGATCGGCTGCTGGTCAAGTACGACCCGGACCAGCCCCGTGCCGATGACGGCAAGTGGTCGGAGACCGGTGGTGGCGGTAGGAGCGGTAAGACCCGTAAGAATCCACACACCCCGAGAGGATATAAGTCTGATGAGCATGGCATCTATATCGAAGTAAAGCCAGGCATGTCAGAGACAAAAAAGACTTTGTTGCACCTAGGCTTGGCAGCTGGAGTTGGCTACGGGGTGTTTGGTCCTCCTGGCGCGGTAGCAGGGGTGGCGTGGGTTGGTACGGCACTTGGTGTCAAGTATCTTTGGGACAAGGCCCACCAGCGGCGTTGGCAAAGGGCTTATGCCAAGTGGGAAAGCTGGGAAAAGGAGCACGGTAAAAGAGAGAAGATGCTGTACCGACCGTTGAGCAAAGCTGAGGATTTGCGAGCCAAGATTCGCTCGTTGAACACTGATCAACAAAAGAAGATTTGGGAGTTTTTTGTTGAGGAGTTGTCTGAAGACGAGGCCACTGACTTGGTGGGACGTCTGAAGAAGTTCGACAAGGGTGGAACCAAGCGTGCGGACAAGTTGCTCCGTCTCTCCAAGACGCTGGGCAAGGACGCCACGGTCAAGGATTGGATTGACGATTTTGTTAATTCTGACAACCCACGCTTCGACGGCAAGTCCAAGAAGGAGCGGATCCGCATGGCGTTGGGCGCTTACTACAGCAAGCGCCTGGAGAAGGCAGGCTTCAATCCTGACCAGCCCCGTGATGCGGAGGGGCAGTGGTCGGACGCTGGTGGGGCCGGTAGCCTGCTCGGTAGTGCCGAGGCCAAGGCATCGGGGCGGATGAATATACTCGATCCGAACTCCATCTTTGAAGATGTGCTTGGTGGAGGGCCTCGGCAGAAGCCGTTAAGTGAAAGAGATTTTGAGGGTATGAATGAGCGTGAAAAAAGCATCGTTCGCTCCGATGTCTATAATGAATTGGGCAGGCTTAAGGATAGTCGTGATTATCAAAAGCAGCGTGAGGCAAGAGCAACTCTAACAAGGTTAGATGAGGCGTATAACCAACGCAATCGAGCAAAACAAGATCAGATTATCGGTGACTATTGGAAAGAATGGAATAAGTCGAAGACAGAGACACTCGCACGTACTCGAATGGAAAACGCTGATGTCATCGAGTCGTCGGTTCGTGAGTCCGGCAATCTTGGCTTCGATAAGCCACTTAAGTTTTTTGAGGACAGGGAGCTAGGCGCGCTACGTAGGGGTGCATCGGACTCATCGGCGAAGGTAGCTCAAGCTTCCACGGCCGGTCGGGTCTTGCTGGATGTACTACGCACGGCGGCGGGTGAGACCACTCCTGAAGTGGTTGGCAGGGCATCGGCTGTATTGGGGGCACTGACGATTCTCGCAGCTGGTATAAACGTCGCTTCCAAAGCCAAAAACGTTGACACTGGTGCGGCGGCCGTTCGTACCATCCACGATGGTGTTGGGCTTGTGCGTAGCTCCATACCAGGGTTGATAAGTTCATCGAAGACGGCATCCGCCGACCTTCAAAACAAAATTAGCTCCTGGGCTAGCCGCGCAACGGCTGCGCTTAAGTCCGCAGAAACTACGCTCAGCCGGTCACAGGCGTTAACGTCTATGCGTCGAACAGCAACCCAGGCAACGGGTGGCTCGTTCTCTACGGTTCCTTCGATAAGCGTACCCCGCATCAGCCGTTCCTACACCCCACCGCCACCCCGGCTTCCAACTTCAACTAAAACATCGACGATTACGATGACCCCCTATTCTTCCCCATATTCCTCATTGTACACCACCCTAAGTCCAAGAGTAGCTAATACTATCAATCCACCTACGGTGATTCATAAACCATCCTACATGCGGCCGTACAGCGTAAGTGGGAGTCGTAAGTACACGCTAAAACGCCTTGAAAAGCTTCTCGCCCGTGCGCAGGGGCGAGCACGGGCCTAGCGCAGTGATGCGCCAGCACCCCTAGATGGACGCCCCACACTTATTCGCAGCGCGCTAACGCTCGGCGGGCGCGCGGCACCCGGAACTATCGCCTGAGCAACTTCCGCACCGTCGTGATGACGGGGCTTCTTCCTGTTGAAAGGAGACTGAATCATGGCAGGTATCTTCGCAACTGCTGGTGCACGACTGTACATCGGCGGCTCGCTGGCGGCTCAGACTACGGACTTCGTCCTCGGTGACTTCTCAGGCCAGTCCTGGGTAGCGGTCAACTGGATGGAGAATATCGGCTCGTTCGGCGACGAGGCCACTTCCATCACCTTCGACGCGATCGAACAGCAGCGTACCCAAAAGCTCAAGGGTACCCGTAACGCTGGCGACATGTCGCTGGTTTGCGGTATCGATTATGAGGACGCCGGTCAGATCGCGATCCGGGCGGCAGAGGCCACCCCCAACAACTACGCCTTCAAGGTGCAGTTCAATGACGCGCCGCAAGCCGGCACGCCCTCCGAACGCTATTTTATCGGTCTGGTGATGACCGCACGTGAGGTGTTGGATACAGCCAACAACGTCATGAAGTTGAATGCCACCATCGGCATCAACTCCAATATCGTGCGGGTGAATGCTGCCCCATAATACGGGTAGCCTGACGTAGAGTGCCAATAACCGTGCCACGCCAACCTTAAGGAATAGCAACATGGCAAAGACCAAGCGACCCGAGCACTATCCGGGCTCTGGGGACGTGGAGCTCGTTCTAGGTCCCCATACACTGCTGCTGCGTCCCACGCTTAACGCCGGTCTAGGCATTTCCCGCCAAGCCGGTGGTATTCGTGGGGCGATCGACAAGGTCGTGAATATGGACCTTGACACCATCGTGAGTGTCATCCGCCTAGGGATCGGTCCGGAAGAGGCTAAACGCCTCAAGAACCTGGACCGGTTGGTCTATGAGAACGGCCTGATGGACGCCCAGGGCGAGCTACTGGGCCGCTGCGTTGAGTTCCTAAGTAACCTGGCGCGCGGTGGGCGGCCCGCCCCGCCAGAGGGTGAGGAAGCGAGTGAGGGCTCTGGAGAGGAGGATGACTTAGAGGACCCTCCGAAACCGCACGCCGTCAAGATGTAAAGTTCCAGGATTACCTCCAGCAGTTGTTGCGTTTTGCTGGAGGCTGGCTGTGCCTGACAGAGAATCAGGCACTAGACCAGGATCTTGGATACTTGGCAGCAGCGCATTACGGCTTCTACGACGTGATGGAGACCATCTTCGGCTCCTCGGAAGATAATGAGGAAAAGAGGGTCTACAAATCGGCTAGTAGAACTAGCAAGGATGCGCGCGGTAGGCCGATAGTCCTCTCCCCTAACATCTTCGATGTACAGTTTGGTGGCGAGAAGCCTCCCTCCAAGCTGCGTCGAAAACACTAGGAAGTCTCATGGCCCCCGCCCAAGCCGAGACGATCGGTACTGCGGACGTTGAAATCCGCGCCCGTACCGAAGCCTTCGAGCGTGATCTGGTGCGCGTGCGCCAGATCCTAGACAAATTTGATAGCTCGGCTAAGGGGACCGCCGAGAACGTAAAGCGATTTGATACGGCGACGCAATCCGCTTCGCGTACCGTCAGTGATTATGAGCGTACGCTCTCCGATGCAGAGCGTGCCGCCCGGGCCGCCGCAGCGGCCAACGATAACAACTCCAGAACCCAGGCCGAAATGGTGCGCGCGATCCTCGCGAGCAACGAGGCATTGCGTAAACTATCCACGACCCAATCGGCTGTGAATGATAACGCTATCCAGACACAAAAGACCTGGAAGCAGACCGCGACCGGTGTGGCGGAGGCAGGCTCTAGCTTCGTATCAACTGGTAAAGCCCTGCTCGATATTGCCGGGCATCTGAAGCTAGCACTAACCGTGGCAACGGTTGCTAGTCCAGCCTTCCGGGGGTTGGTGGCCTCTGGCTTGGAGAAATGGGCACAGCAAGTCACACCGCGCGTGGAGGCGATGCGGAATACCTTCACCGCCATGGTGCCCGCCGCGTCCAGGCTCGGCATGGCGATGGGACAGGCTAGCGCAGCCACCTCCAAAGTTGTTGAGACCATCAAACCGTTCCACGAGATTGACTCGGCTATTGGCTTGGTCAAGTTGGGGGCGGCCTTCCCAGCCGTTACGGCTGGTGCGCTAGCATTGTCCCCGGCTCTACGTCAAGTAGCTGCCAAGGAGGTCAAGGAAGGCATTAAGTCTGTTGGTCCTGCCATCGGTACGATTGCTGTTGGTGCGAACACGGCTACCAAAGCCTTGACTGGTGGCAGTGGGTTGGTGTCGGTGTTGGGTGGAGCGTTGGGCTTTATTTCCCGTATTGCCATCCCAATTGGAATTGCCGTAGCCGCTTTTGATACGTTAAAGCTGTCTATTAGCCTCGCAGGTGAGCAGATGGCCAAGGCGGCTGTGCTCACGAAGATGGCGACCGAGACTGGGTTCGGTGCAGAGTTTATCCAGCGCATGACGCTGGCTGCTGAAAAGATGAAAGAGTCGGTCACTTCGATGGTCGACCAGTTGAACCGATTTAAGAAGGCCGTCGCTAACCCCGATGACTTTAAGATACGCACGCAGGGTGATGATTCTCGGCAGTTGTCCTCTGACTTTAAGTCACGGCTGGATGAGCTTGTTAAGCTAGGCAACTTTGCCAAGAACGAGTTCGTGGCGGCGTTCAACCAAGCCACAACGATGGAGGAGAAGTATCGGGCAGCGGTAGGCTTGATTACGAAGGCGGCTGAGCAAGGTGAGCGGCTGGCCGGATTGAATTTGGGTTCGACCTTCCTATCGGAAGAGACGATGTCCAAGTTGAAGGAGTCTCCATTCCTATTACAGCAATCACTTGAGAAAGCAGATCGGCTTTCAAAGACCAAGATTGTTGATGAAGAGAGTGTCAAGCGTGCCCAGGAGCTAAATGAGCGATACGAGGCAGCAGTTGCCATCCTTAGCGAGCGGTGGATTCCGTTCCAAAAGGTTTTGACCGACTTGGGAATGGTGTTTCAGTCCTGGTGGGTTAAGATACTTGAACTGCTTGCCTCTGGATTGGGCACCATTGCCAGTTGGGCAGAGAAGGCTGCAGACCTATCTACTGCTTTTGGGGACTTTGTTGTTAAAGTCCTAAATTCAATTCCAGGCTTAAACACCGTACTCAAAGTCATCGGCAAGATTAAGGAGTTGATGACCGATACAGAGCAGGCTGCTGAAGGTGTGGCCGAAAAAGTAGATAAGGCAGCGAGTTCTGGAATATCCGCAGCACGGAGAATTAATGAAGCTTTTACAGCACTCACGGATTCGTCGAAGCTGACCAAGCCTGACCCTCCGGATATGAAGCCGTGGGAGCAAGCCGTTCGTAGTATTTCCCGTCACACCGCCTCATTGCAAGCCAACGCGGCATCAGTGGGTCGCACGGCGGCTTTCCATGAGTCTATGCGGGTTGAGTTGCAGCTACTGACTGCGGCCCAACGCGCGGGTATTGGGGTGACTGAAGAAAATATTAATGCCTACATCAAGCTGCGTGTGACCCTGTCGGCAGTCGAAGCGCTGGAGAAGTCGGGCATTGCCCTTAAGCAGGATCTGGTCAAGGTGTTCCTTGATCTGTCTAATGCAGCGGGTCAGGCGCGCGGAGCTATGGAGGGGGCGTCGCTAGCAGCGGAGCTAGACTTCGAGGCCAAGACCGTCTTTATGAAGGAGGAAGACGTTCAGATTGCGCGGCGGTTGCGCGCTATATTTCCGGACATTACCAAAGCTCTGCAATCGGGCCAAGCCGCCCAGATGCGTACGACCAATGCGATGATGAAGGCGCGCGAGGTCGGCGAGCAGATGGTTAACTCGCTACAGAGTGGCTTCTCCGGGTTTGTCGCTGACCTGTCACGGGGTGTGACGCTAACGAAGGCGTTAAGTGACAACTTAGCCAACGTCGCCCAGTCCATGATCAGCATCGGCTCGAAGAAGATATTCGAGTCCGGTATGGACCAAGCTGGTTCTTCTATTGCTAAGATGTTCCCCGGCTTGGGGGGTATGGGTGGAGGCGTAGCTGGGCTTGCGGTGGGCTTCGGCTTCCAGATCCTGAGCGACCTACTAAAGGACAACTCCGAGGCCGTCAAGGCGGCGGCGGAGAACACCAAGAAGTTCAAGAACGCCCTACTCGATCTAAACAAGACGATCACGGGTGAGGTCCTTGGTACGATTGAGGCCCAGGCCAAGGCGTTCACCGATCAAGCCAACCAGATTGCCGAGGAGGCCCAGCAGCAGGCCGACCAGATTGCCGCCCAAAATACCTCATTCATCGACACGATCCTGGATGACTGGTTCGGAATGGACCCCGATCCAGTACAAAATTTCAAGGCAATGAATGAATTCACGGATACGATGAATAAGGTAAATGAGTTCATCGAGCTCGAGAGCGCCAAGTTCCGTGAAACGTTCGGGGCTTCAATTAGATCCTTGACGGCAGGGATGGGTCTCTCATCGGTGGCGGACGAGATTACCCGTCTCGGTGAAAAGCTGCAGGCGTTTATTAAGGACACTAACACGGCCTTTGGTGGGGATACCAGTAAGATCGAGATGGCTACCGAGGCCAGCAAGGCGATGTTACTGTCAATGATTGACGGCGGCGAAGCCATGTCCGATGTTGAGAAGGAGATGCTCCGTATTGAGGAGGCTTCTAAGGCGGTTGAGGCTGCACTTGTCAAGCTTGGCATATCGGCGCAGGAGGCCGCCACGGCGGTGAACGATAGCGTTACGGCGGCACTTAACAAGCTGCGCGATGACATGACCACCGACTTCCTTCGCGACATTCGTAGCGCGACCGGACGTGGATGGATCAACGACGTGCAGGATGCTATGGCCAAGTTCCAGGAGGGCATCCTGGCGGGCGTCGACCCGGCGATTATGGACCGCTGGCGGCAGACCACGGTACAGAAGATTATCGATGGGGCACAGCTAACGGGTGACGCTTTCAAGCAGTTGATTGCGCTATTCCCGGAGTTGGCTGGGCAGGTTACAGAGTTCACCGAAGTGATTGATGAGGCGGCCCTCGCTGCTGCTGCTGCCCGCCAGGCCCAGGAGGCTATGAACCTACAATTGCGCCTGATGCGCGCCACCTTGGACACCACTAAGCTCTCCAGCGCGCTGGCTATCCAGCGGCTCCAGCAGCAGATGGAGATGAACGACGCGCTGGCGGCTGGGTCGACAAATATTCACTTACTGCAGCAGGTACATGAAGCCGAGCGTATCCAGACCATCCGGGACTTTAACAAGCGTATTCTGGATGAGATCGCGCGGGCCAAGCAGCAGGAACTTGAGATTGAGGAGCGCGCGGCTGAGGAACGCCAGCGCCTGCTTGAGGAAGCACAGGAGACCCTGGACTCCTTTGCACGTAATATCGACCAGTTCATCACGGGCCTGCTGACAGGCTCGGAGTCCCCACTCTCCCCCGAGGCTAGGCTAGGGGCTGCACAGAGCGCATTCGCCCAGCAGTTGGGTATTATCCAGACCGGCACCCCCCAAGAGGTGCGGACGGCGATGGACAGCATCACGTCCTACGCCCAGGATCTGATTGATGCAGGCTTTAACTTCTTCGGGTCCGGTACGGGTGGGCAGCAGATTTTCCAGGACGTGATCAACCAATTGGAGTCCCTACCCGATCAGATCAGCGTGCAGGAACTGATCCTGGAGGCTGTGGAGACCCAGACCTCGACCCTGGACTTGGCCCTCGCTAATATGCGGGACCAGCTGACGGATGTGCTGGACACTGGTAACCTCGCAGACATCAAAGCCTCGTTGATGGACTTCCTGCCGCAGATTGACGTAAACACCGATAACGCGCTGTCGTTTGCAGAGATGCAGTCGGCCCTGGGCGCGACCTACCCAGCCGGAACGCTGCGGTCCATCTTCAATGAATTGGACAATAACGGCAACGGCCTGATCACCCGCGACGAGCTTGTGTCTGCCAACCTAGGGAGTGGCGTCGGTGCTAACTCGGTGCAGGCTAAGCAGGATATCCTAAAGGTTAGTACCGACAATGTGACGGCTGCTACAGACGTGGTTAGTAACAACGTCGGTAACAACGACAATCAGGGATTGCGTGATCTAGCCCGTTTGCAGCGTTCGCTATTGGAGCTAATACAGCAGCAGACTGACATCGGTGGTGGCATCCCGGTGGGCGTTCCCGGCATCGGCACCGTAAATATGAACAACAATATCCTGGCGGCGTTGAACAAGATTGTGGTCAATACCTACGTCATTGCCAACAACACGCAGAATCCTGGAAACATTAACGGCCATCAATTCGGCATCCTAGCTAAGGGCGGTTGGGTTGGTGGTGGTATCCCAAACAAGGATAGCGTACCCGTCCTTGCTATGCCCGGCGAGTTCGTGGTGCGGAAGTCGGTTGCTAGCCGCTACGCGGATGCCCTTCCACAACTAAACCAGACCGGTGTGTGGGCTATGGGAGCGGCCAACTCCAATGAGATCGGTGGACTACGTAAGGACGTTCAGCAGCTGGCCTCCATGGTATGGGCGGCCGGTATGCACGTCGGTAGCCGTGTGGATGACGCGGCTGATCGCAATTCAATGGGACAGAGACACATGTCCGACGAGGCACGGCAGCAGATGCGCCGCCCCAGTGCGCACGGTACCACGAGAGCAGGTTAGTCATGGCTAATATGACCAATTACCTAGAGAAGAAACTGCTCGATCATACATTGGGGCTGTTGTCGTTTACTATGCCGGTCACGGCTTACCTGGGATTAAGCTCATCGGATCCTACTGATACTGGCTCCCTAGCGGGCGAGCCCGTTGGCAACGGCTACGCACGGCAGGATGTAACCACGGCGATGGGCGTCACCCACGCGACCTCAGGTGTTAGTACCAACGAGGACACGATCCTGTTTGGGCCTTGTACAACCACAGCTTGGGGAGCAGTAGCCTACGGCATCATCTCAGACGCGCTGTCGGCGGGTAATACGTTGTTGCATGGAGCGTTGAGCTCCTCGCGAAATATTGTCGTCAACGACACGATGGAATTCTCCCCGTCCACCTTCACCATAACGTTCGGATGATAAAGCCTTGCACTATCACTATACGGGGTCCCCTGGGATCGCGAGAAATTAGAGCACTACGCTACGGTGAGTGGGCAACCTATCGGCTACCCGATAAGCCTTCACTGTGGGTTTTGTGCCTAATTCCGATTGGCTACGCGCTGCCGTTGGAATGGGCGTCATTCATTTCAGTGACGGCGGCCTGCCGTGCTATGGTAGCAATCCAACGGCTGCGGAACTCCTGGGCGTTGGTCGAGCAATCCGACCTGACGGTGCAGCTACGCGACCGAGTTCGTCATATCTGCCACCATTACGGCGCGGTGGAGGGGCCGGTGACGATGAGCATCCCGGATATTGATCACCCACCTGCGCTACACGGTCGCCCACGCATCAACGGCTATCAGTTGGAACGTAAGTCATGACGGTGCACCAGGGTGAGCTACATCTAACGGGCACGGGTACGCTCGAGATGTTTGCGAGCCATAGCTACATTGACATGGTGACCGACCCGCGCGTGCAGCTGGTCTTTGCGGCAGAGATTTCCGCTCGTCCTGTCACTGACCACCGGCCGGTGCCAGGGGCTAGCTCCGAAATATCCGTACCACGCGGTAACCTCATAATTTCTAGGTTTGCACCTACGCGGGCGCGGAGTGATAACCAGGAGGGTGCACCCGCACAGGCCAATCTCGTCATCTCCAGCGTCGCGCCGACCGTCGCGACATGGACGCCGCTCGATCTCGGCAGCCCGATGCTGGTGGCGTGGTACGACGCGACGGACAGTGTGTATACCGATGCCGGTACTACGCTCGCCACCGATGGCCAGACTGTGCGCCAGTGGAAAGACAAGAGCGGCAACGGCTTTCACGTCAACCAAACCAATTCCGCGCAACGACCAACTTTCCGGGCGTCCTCCAGCATTGCGAACAATCGCCCCGCTGTGGATTTCACCATGTTCACTCATTACCTGCGCAATGATGCGGTGACATTTCCCACACCCACATCAAGATGGACAATATATGCGGTGTTCTCGGCCGCGCCGACCGGCCTCATCGCTGATAACCGCATCTTTTCCTACGCTGCCGCTGGCTTCAACAACGATTACGACAGCCCACGAGGCATGATCATGCTTCGTAACGCCTACGCATCCGGCGAGGGCGGTCTTGACACGATTGGCGCATACCAGCGCAACGATGCTGACCCCGACAGCGGTCACTTCGCCAACAAGCCTATCAACAGCAACCAACTCTATCGGTTCGGCGTCTCAATGGCCAGTGACTTGAACGTATGGAATGCTTGGCTAAACGGTGTGAACGAAGTGCAGAGCATAGTTTTTCTAGACATTGTCGGGCCGAGCGGCCGCATCGGTGTCGGCGGGAACCCCATCACTGGCGAGAGCACTGATCTGGGTGGCTGGGGTGGATTAATTTGTGAGATCATAGTTTGCTCTGACCAGCTGCAGGTCAACGAGCAACCAGACATCGAGAATTACCTGAAAAGCAAATGGGGCTTCTCAAGCTGACGGGGAGCGACCATGGCATTCGGCGCGCTGAGAGGTTTCTGGACTAACACCGCCACTAGCGTAGGCAGTTCCTCGCAAACGCTGTCCAGCGGAAGCGCGGTAACAGGCGGGACGGTCAACAACGTCGCAGTAGGCGATCTGATCGTTGTCGTCGCGTCCGGTCAATCTGGCGGCACGGCAAATTTCAACAGCACCGGCCACAGCGACAATCTCGGCAATACAAACCCAACGTCGCAACCGACTGGAGGTTATTTCGAACTTCAAGCCCAATCGTGGAACAGTAGCGCGCGATTCGTTCAGGTCTTTGCCTGCCGCAGCGGCTTTGCCGGAAATCTTACTACCATAACGCTTGATACCAACGGATCAACAACTGACGATACGGTCTTCTTCATCGCGGTATTCGAAGGAGAGCTAAATACACAAAGCGGTGGCGTAACGACCGGCTGGCTGCGCGACAACGATATCGAGCAGGACATAAGCTCACCGTTCGATGCGCAGTCAGCAACTAATTCGCTGGGCGATTTGCTGGTCGGATGGGGCACCGCCAATCACAGCACTACCTGGGCGGCGGCGACGGTTGGTTCGCCTAACCCAATAGCCTCGACGCTGATCGGTAACGTCAACAGCGGCTCGACCGTCAAGGTCGCGATGACGTATCGCGTTCAGACGGACGAAGCTGACACCGGTCTGATTGGCTTTACTGCCGGCTCTAATCCAAGCGCGGGGCGGGTCGGCTCTCTAGCAATCATTCCGATTCCGAATATCAATATCTTTCCAGCGGGCGGTAACCTTACTCTTTCTACAGTAGCGCCAACCGCTACGCTGTCCGACAATCGCTTTGCCGTGCCTGCGCAGGGGAATCTAGCCCTATCCTCGGCAGCACCGACAATACAGATCTCACCCGCCCCGCAGCCTGCGGCGGCAAATCTAACGCTAGCGGGTCAAGCGCCCACTGTTACAATAATACCACCCGGTACGTTTATACCTGCACCGGGGTCGCTAGCACTCTCGACGTTTGTGCCACTTGTTCATATTAACATACACACGATTATCACGGTAGGAAGTGCCCAGCTTGTAATTTCCTCCACGATGCCAAGTCTCGCTATCCGGTACCCGTCCAACAGCGTGTCCTGGACAGGCACCGCCACGTTCGAGTTGATACCGCCGTTCATTCTGTTTGCGGCTACTCGTGAGTTTATTACCGAGCCAACCGACGATCTGCCGGACCAGCCCTTCAAGGGTACGCTACAGAAGGCGCTGCGGTTCGATCGTACGATCCTCAACGGTGGGGGCATAGGTCAGGTCACCATCGGGTGGGGTGAGCTAGAGCTCATCAACGCAGAGGGTGACTACGACGACCTGATTGAGCAATACGCTGTGGACGGTCGGCGGGTCGTGGTGCGGGTTGGTGTTGCTGGACCACCATTTGTGTACGATGATTTTATAACTGTCTTTGATGGAAGTGCGCTGGATTGGCATATTGACGAAAACGTAATGCGGGTGGAGGTGCGTGACAACACCTTCAAATTAGAGGTGCCCGCCCAGCCAAATCTCTACACTGGTACGGGCGGTGTGGATGGTCCCGACGACCTCGCTGGCAAGCGCAAGCCTCGTGCGTGGGGAACGCTAACTAATATAACCCCAACCAGCTTGATTCCATCGGAGCTCGTCTACCAGGTCAACGACGGTGAGGTTGTTGGAATAGACATTATCTACGATGGTGGAGTGGAGCTAACCGCAGCGGTCCCGGCAGACTACGCTAACAGCACCCTGTTACGCGCGGCCACGACAGGTTTGTTCGGCAGTGGTGCGGATATCGAGGCCGGAGAGTACGCTACTTGCCTAGCGGAAGGTCTGTTTCGGTTGGGGGGCACTCCACAAGCCCAGGTGACCTGTGATATTCGCGGTCAGCTGTTCCGTAACGTCTGGGTGTCCACGCACGCGGACTTGATCTTTAGCCTGGTGGCCCCAGCTAGCAGTGGCGACCCGGGTACGGTGCCGGTCACTGTTGACGATAATAGCTTTGCGCTGGTTAACTCTCTCCAATCTGCGCCTATCGGCTATTTCCTCAACGAGCAGAGCGAGGCTTCGGTCGCGGACGTGATTGCTGACATCGCTGCTAGCATGGGCGGATGGGCAGGCTTCCGAGGCCGCTCTGGACTTTTCGAGGTGGGAATATTCCGCGATCCAGACGTTAATATTCCAGTCGCACGATATAATAGAACTGACATAATGGGTGATTCGCTCACGCGCGAAAAGCTGCCCCCCGATTATTCGCCACCACCCTATCGGTTCCGGGTGGCGTGGGGGCGCAACTGGACCGTGCAAGACGACCTCTTCGGCTCGGTGGACGCCTCCCGCGTGGCCCACCTCAAGCAGGCCATGCACCTAGCCATCTCCGAGCCCAACTTCGAGACGGCTATACGTGGCGACCATCCGCTAGCGCAGGACCCTCCACCAGTGGAGTCGTTCTTTACCGACGAGTTTGACGCGCAGGTGGAGGCTGAGCGGTTGCTGGAGCTATACTCGCTAGCCCCCCGGGCGCTCTACCGCTTCACGATTAAGAGCCACCCGTTCGTCCACGACATCGGGGAGGTCATCAACCTGGCCTATCCACGGTGGGGACTGGACGCGGGGCGGAACCTACGGTTGGTATCGGTCTCTGAGAACACCGACGACAACACCACCGAGTTGATAGGCTTCGGGTGATGGAGAGGTTATGAGCAACGCCGCAATCGTCTACCTGAACCTAGCGGACGACGGGGTTATCACCGCCTCCTCGTCTATCGTACAGGCTCCTCCGTCCACTGTGCAGGACCCGCACGTGGCGCGGCGCTGGCGCAGCCTTGGAGCATCGAGCGAGTTCCTGCTCTGTGACCTGGGTTCCTCACAGTCCATTGACGTGATAGCTCTATTCGGCTTGAACATGGATGTATTGGGCCTCTCGCGCGTGCGTATATCCACCGTTGACGCTACCGGGGTGGCTGGCGATGCCTACGACAGCACTACGCTGGCGGGCCAGGTGGAGGACGACTACGACTGCCTAATTGATGTTTTGCCTGCGCCGGTCACCGGGCGTTATGTACGTATTGACCTTGCTAATACCGGCTTGGCTTACATTGAGGCGGGACGGCTGGTGGTGGGACTACAAAATGTCCTCGATATCAACTTTGCGTCCGGCTGGTCTAGGCGCTTCGTGGACCGTGCCCGCAAGACCGAAAGCCGTGGTGGCCAGATTTATATAGACCATGATGTAACCTACCGCATACTAAACCTGACATTTGAGCATGTTACGGCGGACCAACGCTACGGCTTTATCGAGCAGATCGATCTGCTCAATGGGGCGTCTACCGACATTCTGGTGCTTACCAATCCGGCTAGTGCGACTTTGGGGCGTGACAGTATTTGGGGGTTGGTGGAAGAAGTTTCCAGTGTTACGCAAAGCTTTGTATCCAACCCCGCCAGATTTCAGAAGAGCTTTCAAATAAGGGAAAGGCTGTAGATGAAAACTCTTACCCTAAGCAGCATGCTGACGCTGCTGTCAGCGCTGGCTTTTGCGCATGACGAGCAGCACGCTGGCATGTCCGGTGAGTGGATCGGTAAGCTTGCACTCAAGGACCCGATCTGGAAATATAGTTGCTGCGGTAACAACGACTGTGCCTCCCTACCAGAGGGGTCAGTGGTGGATCGCATCCAGGGCGTGTTTCTACACGAGACTGGGGAGGTTATCCCACAAAGCCGTGTTATCCGCATGGCCACCCCGGATGGGTACTGGTGGAGGTGTAGGTTCACGCACGGGCACAGTCACCCGGGCAAGAACCCAGCCGATCCGGAGGTGTATCGCAAGGTCAACGACACCCGTTGTCTAATTGGCCCCGCCCACGGTAGCTAACCCAACGGTGTTCCTCATGTCGTGGACCGTAGCAGTCGGCTTTATAGGCATCGGTGTCCTGACGGTTTACGCCGCGTGCCTATGGGGTGAGAGACAATCTGGGGACAGCAATTTGCTAAGGGTGATAATGCCGCTATCCATAGGTCTCGCTGGGATTGCCTGTCTCGGTCTAGGGCTGGCTTGGGCTTTCCTCCTCTTGTTAATGGTAACAGTCTAAGGGAATCGTAAAATGAGTTGGCGTCTAGCAAAATCATTAATCAAACTGCGCGAGCAGGTCAACGCACTTGCGCCGGGGCGAAGCATTCGGGACGACGGAACGATCGGCGATAAGGCTCACGCCAGCCGCAAAAGCGACCATAATCCAAATCGCAAAGGCGTTGTTCGCGCGTTCGATATTACACACGATCCTGCTGGCGGAATGGACAGCTACAAGCTCGCCGAGACGCTGCGTCAAAGCCGCGATCCGAGAATCATCAACGTGATAAGCGCCGGAAAGATTTTCTCCTCAGAGACCAAGCCCTACTACCAGTGGCGTCCGTACAATGGGAAGAACGCCCACAGGCAACACGTACACGTTGGGGTTCTGGATATTGAGTCTCTATATGACGATGCTCACATGTGGCAGCTGGGTGGTGGTCCAATTATTGTCGCGCCCACCGCTGCGACGCCACCAACACTGTGGCTCACGTCTAAAGGCGAGGCTGTGCGTGACCTACAGCGTAGGCTACGTCTAGAAGTCGACGGTGACTTTGGCAAGGCGACCGACCGTGCGGTGCGGGCATTCCAGAAGGCCCGAGGTCTGACGGTTGATGGTGTGGTAGGTGTCAATACTTGGCTAGCGCTGCTGGCGGAGGCACCAATCCCGGCCGTGTCACCGAGCAAGCTCATTCCCAAGCAGTTCGGCATCGTTGCGACCATGTTCGGTGGAGTGAAGGACAACGAGCGGTCGGCCTACGATAACAAGTTACTTAACGACACCGATCTGTACGTCGCTCTACCTTTCCGGTTCAAAAAGCCACCACTGATCAAAGTGACCAATCCGAAGAATGGTAAGTTTGTCATTGGTCTTGATCGCGACGTGGGTCCGCACAACGTAGATGATGACTACTGGAATCGCGGCGTGCGTCCCCAGGCTGAGAGCGGCCGTTGCGTGCGTGGCCCAAATAAGGGGCGCAAGACTAACCTAGCCGGGATCGACCTGTCACCCGCGCTCGCCAAGGCGATAGGTATCACTGGCGATCCAAAGACCGATCGCGTTGATTGGGAGGAGGTCAGGGCATGACCAACCGAGTCCACTGCTCGTTCTTCATGGGGGCGTTCGGTGCGATCTTCTCGCAGGGCGTGTTCCATCTCGCCGCTGCCGCACGCAAGTTGGGTGTGACCACCGAGGTCTATTCCTACACGCAGAGCGAGTCCGCGCGGATTGCTATCGAGAACGCGCGCCGCAAGCACTACCGGATCGCGGGGCTTGGCTACTCGCTGGGCGTCTCGGCGCTGACCGAGTTGCAGCGGCGCTGCAATTTCGATCTGGTGTTTTGCATCGCCGGGTCCTCGCTCGGCATCAACTACCCAATCAACCACAGCAACACGAGGCGGTCAGTGCTGTGGTACGGCGAGGAACCGCTGTCGAACGCCGGGGCCGGTCTTGGGTTCGGCGAGGTAAATACCACGCACTACTGGCACCTGCTCGCCGCTTATGATCCTCGTGTGGTGGCAAGTTTTGAACGCGAACTGCGGGTGCTTATCAACAGCGACCACGGCACCAAAGTCTAAATATTCTGCGGCAATCGCTGCAGAACTAGCAAAGAGGAGTTAGCTATGGACTGGATTGCTCTGATTCCCCTGATCGTTCAATCGATCGGCACTATCAAGGCTATTATTGACGTTGCCAGCGATAACGAGGGCATCGTCACCAATATCAGGCAGTCGGTGCCTGGACTGGCATCCCTGCTGGAGAACGTTGGTGGCACACTGTTCCCGAAGGTCAAGGCCCAGCTGCGGATCGCGGCCGGGGCAATGGCGGCCTTTGATCCCAACATCACCAAGTGGGTGCAGGGTAGTCTCAACGCGCTGCTTGCCGACGAGACCGGGTATGTTCCTCTGGTGGTTGATGGGCTCTACGGACCCAAGACCCGGGCGGCGGTGGAGCAGCTGCAAGCCAAGCTCGGCCTGACGGTGGACGGCTGGGCGGGCAATCTCACCCAAACCGCGATCGGTGCGGCGCTGTCTAAGCAGCCAGTGCTTAAGTAAGTTTTGCTCCTTCTCAGGAGCTTACGAGGTCCCGCCCTTCACGGGGTGGGATAGATGGTGGTGGGCCAATAAGGCACGTTGGCTTATCACGGTCTGCTATACCTTCCCAAACAACTTGCCCCCTGACCTTCACGGGTCGGGGGGCTTTTTTATGTTCGTATCTTGGAACCATTATCGGTCTTGACGACCGTGAGTACCTTGTCGAAGTGCGCGGACTCCACGGCTAGGTGGTCTACGTAGAAGATTGTCTTGTCCTGCTGCTCAGCCCGGGCGGATAGAAACTCACAGAGGTCCTGCACGCCCTCCACCGATAGATGGCGGGTGGGCTCGTCCAAAACCTGTAGGTTGGTGGTCACGCCCGCGTGCGCGAGCAGTACGTCCGACAGTGCCAGGGTGCTGACTACCCGCATACGCTGGCCTACACCCCCACCCCAGACCGCCCACTTGACAGGCTTCTTGTTCTTTGGTGAGAGCACGGTGACGTTCAGCCCGCGCTTCACCGAACCGGACTTAGTC
>Ga0247827_10000034_pt1 | contig 69596 bp, 78 predicted proteins | sample 12C_Control_Day2_FD_194414 | JGI IMG/M metagenome (GOLD analysis project Ga0247827, IMG submission 194414) | Soil microbial communities from agricultural site in Penn Yan, New York, United States - 12C_Control_Day2 | ecosystem: Environmental > Terrestrial > Soil > Agricultural land | place... | reverse complement strand
TGTGCGGCCTTGGTCTGGTTCGGCCGCGTCGCGACGCCCCGCTCGGCATCGGGTTCGATGCGCAGGTCGATGTCTTCCGAGAAGCGATCAATCACGCCGTAACCCTTGGACAGCGATGTGCCGCCCTTCAGTTCGAACCGCAAGCCGAGTTGCTGCAGACCAAACAGGCAGTGCATGATCCAGTAATCCTTCTCGACGAGCGCAGGATCAATCCCGCGATCGCCTGCGACGATCCGGATCAGGTCGTCGAACTGCGGATGTCGATGCAGGAAATTAGGCATGACTGGTCAAGTCCTCGTTCAGGACCTGCGAGAAGAATTTGCGCGTGCGGACCAGGCCATAGTCGCGCGCGGCGCGCTCGAGCTTCGCTGGGGGCGAGGACCGCGCGACGTTCTTCACCTGGGTGAGGGTCTGATCCGGATCTTCGCCGAGCTGATCGAGGTTGTTGACGAGATCGACCAACAGGAACTCCCGGCTGAGCTTGGACGGGAAGCGCGGCTTCACGCGGAACTCGAACTGACGACCGCCCAAGGCGAATTTGCCGTGGCGCTTGTGGTTGTAGACGAAGGTCCTGTTGTGAAGCTGGGTCGTGCCCACGCCCAGTGCGTTATAGGCGTTGGGCGTGGCGAGTAGGAACGGATCGCCCTTCAGAAAGGTCGAGACCAAAGTCTCGTCCTTCGGCGGCGCAGCCCCGAACGCAGTCTGCTTGGGAGCATAGTAAAGCCCCCCTGCAAGCTTCTTCAGCTTGCCGTCCCGGACGGACGCCTGGATGTGGCGATCCACGGCGAGTGACCACTTCGACAGCTCGGCGCGGCGATAGGCCTTGCCCGGTCGAAGGCGCTTTTGGAACTCCGCGAGTTTGCTCATGGACCAGAACCTAGGGCGGGAGTTTCAGTTTGCAACTAAATTTATTGAAAAATCATGCAAAGAGGTTTGCTGAAATTTCTCCTCAATAAGCTGATATATGAGAACTAATTCTAAATTCAGGTAGTTCATTTTGGGTGTGTGGCCCGTCATGTCGCAGGTCTGTGACGGGCGGGTTCTTGCAGAAATGGCGACCAGAGCGGCCTTTTCATCCTGAAACTTCATGTGCCGACTTCATATCAGCGAGAACGGACATATACTGTCAAGGTTGTTAGTATCGGTACAGGGAGCGATGAATTTTGAATGGACGGGGTGAAGGAACCTGCCTTTGAGGAGGCGTTGGCTGGAGGGATGATGAAGGCGGATCTGGATCGGTCCGCGCGGCATCTTTTGGCGTTCCTCGAGCAAAATCGCCGGAAGGAGATCTTCCGTTATCCTTTCAGCCGTTCTTATCCGGAGAACTGCTGTGAAAGCGTGTCTCTGATCCTTGTCTATCTGATCGAGGAAAAATACGGCCTCCCCGATGTCCGCATCATCCGTGGCGCCAGGCGAGACTGTTATGAGTTTCACTTCTGGGTCATGGCGGGCGCCTGGACGTATGATCTGACAGCTCATCAGTTCCCTGGACGCCAGCCCTTGATCGGGGTTTTGGCGGATGATCTTTTTCTCGACGAGTTTCCTGATTGGGATGATGAGTATGAGAGGGATTTCGTAGACCGGGACGAAGTGATCCGGCTGTTTCGGTCCGGGGTCATACCTTTCTGACGCGCTCTTCGCGACGAGAGTGGCGTCGTTCTTCTGTCGGAGACGGGGTCAGACTGCAGGATCTCGACGAGTGCTTCATCGGCGCGTTCCAGAGTGTCGAGGAAATCCAGGGTGACGACCAGTGCGACGCCGGCTCCCACGCCTATTGCAGGCGCCGATGCTGTTATCAGCTTGGCGACATTGTCAAAATTCTCGCCCAAGCCGATCTGGGTGGTCAAGGCAGCGGTAGCCGTAGCGAGCGCGGTCATCCCGGCCATCTGCATTCTACGTCGCTTGACGGCGGCGATCTCGGACCTGAGGTTCTTCTGAGCTTCGACGAGCGCGACGTCGTCGTGATGTTCGGACAGGATGGCGACCAGGTTGCGGACTGCCTTTCGGCGTCGATCGGCAAGGTCCGCCAAGGCGTCCATCAGGCTGACCCGGTCCCGGACAAGGTTGATGATCGGACTGACGACCGCCCACGAGAGGAACAGCACTGCGAAGGCCCAGGCTCCGACGAAAATGAAGCCCAGCGGGGTGATCCAGGAGCGGATGAAGATCGCTGTCGTAAGAGCGAACAGACCGACGCAAATGCAGATCAAGGCCGCGGTGATGATGACGGAGGATTGAGTTTCTCCTACCGGTCTCGGCGTCTCTCGTCGCAGATAGGCGACAAGGCCACGGACTGTAATTTCGTCGGTCAAGGGCGGGCAGGGCTTCATTGTGGCTCTCTGGAAAAACCCGGGTGCGGCCCGGACAAGCTTCACCTGAGCGATGCCTACGACATTGTCGGACGCATTGCTTGAGGCTGATCGGAGAGCTTTGAGAAGATTTTTCGACCTTCTACGCCGGATCATTAGGGTTTGGGGGCTGTTAGGCCGTCTCTTCACTGGTCGCCGCAAGGCGATGTTTCCAGTGGAGTTTTTGTGTCCGGTTCAAAGCCTGTGGTTCCCCCGTCAATTGATGCGCGTGTTCAAACAAAAAGAGGGAGGCCGCCACTCCCCATCGTCGCCCATCCCGCCGCCCTGTGGGAGGTTCATGATGAGCCCCGGGACTTCCACGCCGCGCTGGATCTCCAGATCCGTCGGCATGGCGAGAACTCCCATCGGCTGCATCGGGCGATCGTGGCCGCTGGAGGGCTTACGGACCGGACAACCCTGGCGGCTTGGCGGCGAGGCCTTAAGGTCCCGCAGACGCCTGCCAGTCTGAAGGTCCTCGACATCATCGAGCATCGCTATCGGCTGGAGGGCGGCTACCTGAGGTCGCGACTGAAGCAGCACCGCGCCTGGAGAGGCCTTGTTCCGCCGGAGGTGCGACATGCGGAATCCCGTCGTCTGGCCTGGCATCTGCCGGATGACTTCGATGACAGGTCGGGTGAAGAGCAGGAGGAAATCCTGACCTGGGTGCGTTCGACCATCCTGTCCGGCGGCACGGCCTATCATCGCTATCATTCTACCGTGTCGAAGCATCGGTTCGCGCTCCGTTTTGACGGAAGCGGGCCCGCTGAACTGGCGGCCCCCGCGCTGCTTCGGGCCGAGATGGACGCCCTCCTGCGGTTCAAGTCGGCGACGCTCACGGATATCGGCTATCAGCGCTCAGGCGTATGGGGAGCGGAGACAGCGGCGCAGCGCGAAGAGCATCTCGCTCTGTTGTTCGGCGCCCTGGCCGCTCTGCCTGACGACGAGGTGAGCGGATTGGGCGTGCTCCGTGAGGACCTGACCTTCGGGCTGCTCGTGCTGCCATCGGTCTGGGACTGGTACGTGCAGTGGCGCGAGCGCCGCCGAGGCTTTTTCACCGGATGGGAGAGCGAAATGCTCCTGCTGGGCGCGGCCTTCTCGCGCGACCAGACAGGGTGGATCAGACAGAGCCCGTGGTTGGCGGAGCGGCTTCGTCCCGTTCGGGGCATCGTCGCTCAGGAGGAGATCGATCGGATCCGTGAGGATTGGGATGGAGCCTGCGAGCGGGTCCATCGGCATGCCCTGGCCAGGTCGAAGGAGATCGAGCGGGTCGCCAGGGTCCATCGGGATCCGTTCGAGCCCATCCTGCCCATCCTCGAAGCGGCGAGCCCTGTCGGGGAGTATCGCAAGATCACGGAAGAGATCCTGCGCCGCATGCCCGATGAGAGGCGCTACCCCCGGGCCGCCGCAGAGGCGGTCCGGTCCTTCCTGATGCTGAGGCTGGGTCTGCACCTCGGCGTACGGCAGAAGAACCTGCGGCAACTCCAACTGCGTCCGCGGGGGAGCCCGCCGACGCCGGAGAGGGAATTGGAGGCCCGAAGGTGCGGCGAACTGCGCTGGAGCGAGAGGGACGGCGGCTGGGAGGTCTTCATTCCCTGCGTGGCCTTCAAGAACTCCGGCTCGGCCTACTTTTCCAAACGCCCGTTCCGGCTTCTGTTGCCGGACCTCGGCGGATTGTATCGCTGGATCGACGCCTATGTGGGGCGCCATAGACCGGCCTTGCTGAACGGCTCGCGCGATCCAGGCGCCTTCTTCGTCAAGACCGTGAAGACCTCGAGCCGCGACGCCGCCTACAACCAGCACACCTTCTACAGCGCCTGGCGTCAGGTGATCCAGCGGTATGGGATCTACAACCCTTATACGGGTAAGGGGGCGATCCCGGGCCTGCTTCCCCACGGGCCGCACAATGTGAGGGACGTCCTGGCGACCCACGTGCTGAAGCTGACCGGGTCCTATGAGCAGGCCAGCTACGCCATCCAGGATACGCCAGCCACGGTCGCCGACCATTACGGTCGCTTTCTCCCGCAGGACAAGGCGGCGCTGGCCGCTCAGGTCCTGAACCGGGTCTGGGAGGCGGCCTGAGGCTTGAAGGGCGTTCTGGCAGAGGCGTTGGCTCTTGCCGGGCGTGGATCATGGACCTGGCCGCGCCTTGCAAGTTCGTCGAAGCGGATATGGACGCCTTGGCGAAGCGGAGGCATGAGCCCGTCTTGCGCGGCGTCGGAGCCGGGAGCATTGCCCGGGTCGCTCGGCGGGCGGCGTCTAAGCAAATTCTAGGAAGCCGTACTCGGTCGGTGTGCGCTGACGGGAAGGCTCTGGTGTTGCGACATGGACATCGCCGTTGAATCAGGCGGTGCGGCCCTCCATTGATTTTAGGGATTGTTGACGTCACGGCGACCCGGGCAACTGAAAGGGCCTTCAAGGCATTGTCACGCCATGCAGTTTGACCTGTTGGCGGATGGAATAGCGGCGACTTCCGCGCGCGCTGCGCTCGGCTTTCTGGCGGCGCTCGCCCTGTTCAAGACGGCCAAGAAGCGGTTCATGCGGGGCGGCACGCCCCTGGACACCCTGCTGATCGTCATCGTCGGCGCCGTGCTCGGGCGCGGCGTGGTCGAGGGCGAGCACTTCTACAGCGCGCTGGCCGGCTGCGTGGTGCTCGTTTTGATGCATTATCTTCTGGCGGGGACCGCCTTTCTGTTTCCCGGTCTTTCTTCGCTGATCGAGGGTCAGACGCGGGTGCTTGTCCGCGAGGGGCGCATCGATCCTCGCCAGATGAGAGCGGCCCTGCTGAAGCCGGATGATCTTCTTGAAGCGGCGCGGCTGCGTGGAATTTCAGGCCTGGATGCCGTTCGGGAAGCTCGACAGGAACGCAGCGGCGAGATCAGCCTCCTGTTGTATCCAGACGAGGACCGCCTGGCTCCGATCGGAGGGCGCTCGCCTGAAACCGCCGAGGCTTCAACCTAGCGGCATGCGCGATCAGGCATGAGCCGGTCAAAGGGCGCGGACGTCACGCGCCTGCCCAGCGGGTAGCCGGTAGGCGGACGTTCGAACAAGGTCGCGAAGGCCGCATCCCGCAGATTCAATCCTCCGGCGTAGGCGCCGAAGGCGGGCAGGATGAGGCGTTGGCCGTCCGAGGCGAAGCAGCGACGCCGGATGTCGCCGGCAGGGCCGCGGACGCGCAGGCAGGGATGCAGGTGCCCGGACACCTCGCCCCTAGCCGGAGCGGGCGAGGGCTCGTGACGCAGGACAAGGCCTGCAACCTCTACGGATTCCGCCGAGACCCCACCCAGCTCACCGGCGCCGTCGGGATCATGATTTCCGCAGACCCAGACGAGTTGAAGGCGGTCGGAGATGGCGCCCAGCTGCTCTCGGTCTGGTCCGGCGATCCGCGCCTCGGCCTGACGATCATGCAGGGTGTCGCCGAGAAGGACGACGGTCCGGGGCTCAAGCGCGTCGATCTCCGCCCCCAGGCGGTTCAAGGTCTCCCTCGTGTCATAGGGGGGCAGCAGCTGACCTCTGGCGGCGTAGGCCGAGCCTTTTTCCAGATGCAGGTCGGCGACAACCAACAGGCCTTGCCTCGCCAGCCACAGGGCCCCGGATGGGCGCAACGTCGTCTCGATCCCGGCGATCTGGATGGTCAGGTCGCCGAAGCCGGCCGGCGGTGCAAGGCCGGGCGCCGTCAAGACATGGCCTCCTGCACCAGGGCGGCGTCCTCCAGCATCATGTCGGCGGCCGAGGTTCCCGGCGCCCTCTCCCTGCCGATCTCCATCAGCAGGGGCGCGGCGAAGGGGGAGAGACGGGGCAGGCGGTTCACCCGGATGCGGCCGCTGATCCGCGCCAGGAATTCCGAAAGCCGGGCCAGGTCCAGCAGGCCCCGCGCGGCGTCCTCCCGGGCGCAGGAAAGAAGCAGATGTCCGGGATCGTGCTTGCGGAGCGCATCATAGATCAGGTCGGCGGAAAAGGTGACCTGTCGGCTGTTCTTTTCGTGCCCGGGCATCCGGCGTTCGACCAGGCCGGAGATCAGGGCGCATTCCTTGAAGGCGCGTTTCATCATGAAGCTCTCGTCCAGCCAGGCCTCCAGATCGTCTCCCAGCATGTCCTGCTGGAAGAGGACGTCGAAATCGAGGCTCTCCATCGGACGCATGGCCCAGATGCAGACCGCGTAGTCGTTGGCCAGATAGCCGATGGGACCGACGCCTGCCCGGTCGAGCCTTCGCGTCAGGAGCATGGCGAGGGTGGCGTGAGCCAGGCGTCCTTCAAAGGCGTAGCAGACCATGAAGTGACGTCGGCCACGCCGGAAGGTCTCCACCAGAAGGTCGTCCTCGCCCGGAAGGCCTGAATGATCCTTCTGGGCTTCGAGCCATTCGCGGACGTCGGGCGGCAGGCGCGACCAGGAGGCGTCATCGCTCATCAACCCTCGCACGCGCTGGGCCAGATTGGCCGACAGGGCGAACCTGGACCCGCCCCAGCTCGGGACCTTGGGCTGGCGCGAGGTGGAGCGGGTCACGATGGCGTCCACGCCCCTCACGCCCTCGAACCTCCAGACCTCGCCTGCAAACAGGAAGCTGTCCCCGGGCGAAAGCTGTTCGAAGTACCATTCTTCGGCCTGACCGATCCTGCGTCCCGGGCCGCGCCGGCCGGCGAGACGGATATTGAGCGACTGGGCCGCGACGATGGTTCCGACATTCATCCGGTGCCTTCGCGCCGTCTCCTCATTGCGGACCCGCCACAGGCCGTCAAAGCCCCTGAACATCCGGCAGAAGCGGTCATAGGATTTGAGGACATAGCCGCCGGTCGAGACGTAATCGACGACCTGCTGCCAGGCTTCCCAGGTGAGTTCGGCGTAGGGGGCGGCCCGAATGACCTCTTCATAGAGGGCGGTGAGATCGAAGGGCTCCGAGCAGGCGCATCCCATTACATGCTGGGCCAGGACGTCCCGTGCGCCCTTCCGCGGCGGATCCCCGTCGAGAGCATTGGCCTCGACGGCTTCCGAGGCCGCCTGGCACTCGAGCATCTCGAAGCGGCTCGCGGGTACGAGGACGGCGCGGGAAGGCTCGTCCAGTCGGTGATTGGCCCGACCGATCCGCTGCACCAGACGAGAGGCGCCCTTGGGCGCCGCGAGCTGGATGACGAGGTCCACGGCGCCCCAGTCTATGCCCAGGTCCAGGGTCGAGGTGCAGACCACCGCCCTGAGTTCATTGCGGGCCATGGCGGCTTCCACCCTGCGCCGCTGCTCGGGCGCGAGGCTGCCGTGGTGAAGGGCTATGGGTAGGTTGTCGTCGTTCAGCCTCCAGAGTTCCTGGAAGGCGAATTCGGCCTGCCATCGGGTGTTGACGAAGACGAGCGTGGTCCCCGCGTTCCTGATGGTTTCATAGACTTCGGACATGGCGTGCTGCGCGGTGTGGCCCGCCCAGGGCACGCGGTTTTCAGACAGAAGAACCTCAAGCTGGGGCGGCGCGCCCGGCCTTCCCAGGACGATGTCGTCGCCCCTGTCGGACAGCCAGCGACGCAGCATGGGCGGATCGGCGATCGTCGCCGACAGGCCGACGATCCTCATGTGAGGCGCGAAGGTGCGCAGTCGCGCCAGTCCCAAGGCGAGGAGGTCGCCCCGCTTCGATCCATGGAGGGCGTGGACCTCGTCGATCACCACGCATCTCAGGTCTTCGAAGTAGTAGCGGGCGTCCGGCCAGGCGCAGAAGAGAGCCAGTTGCTCGGGCGTGGTCAGGAGAATGTCCGGCGGGTTTTTCCTCTGGCGCTGGCGGCGCGCCTGACCGGTGTCGCCCGTCCGGGATTCGACAACCACCGGCAGCTCCATCTCGCGCACCGGCGTCAGGAGATTGCGCTCCACGTCCACGGCGAGCGCCTTCAGAGGGGAGAGGTAGAGGGTGTGGAGGGTCCTGGGCCCCTTGCGAGGGCCGCGTCCGGAAATATCAATCAGGCTCGGAAGGAAGCCGGCCAGGGTCTTGCCTCCGCCCGTCGGCGCGATCAGGAGGACGTCGGCGCCGGCCTCCGCCTTTTCAATCATGGCCAGCTGATGGACGCGCGGCGTCCACCCGCGGCCGGCGAACCAGTCCCTGAAACGGGGCGGCAAGGATCCTGCGTCAAGGCGGTTCAGATCCAAGCGACGGGTCCGGCTTGGGAAAGGTCAGGGCTCTGGCCAGGCTGGGTCATGCAGAAGGCAACCCCCGACACGGGCGCGCGTTCCGAAGCCTCGGGCGATGGTCGCGCCTGGAGGGCCCTGATGGCGAGACTCACCCGCAAGCGCGACCTCAGGAGCGGCCGTTCCCTCTGGGCGGACAGCGCCTTCATCAAGGTCCCGTTCCGCCCTCTCGAACGGGCCGTCTCCGTGGAGGTCGCCGTCGTGGGCGCGGGCGTCAGCGGGGCGCTCATGGCCCATGAGCTGTCGCGGGACCACGAGGTGATCGTCCTCGATCGCAGGCCGCCCCTGGCCGGTTCGACCCTGGCGTCGACCGCATTGCTGCAGTGGGAGATGGATCTTCCCCTGATCTCCCTCGCCGCGAAGGTCGGGAGCGCCAGGGCGAACCGGGCCTACCTCCGATCGCGAAGGGCGATGGAGGACCTCAGGCGCATTGTCGCCGAGGAAGGACTCCGTTGCGGCTTTCAGGAGGGCGCGGACCTCTATCTGGCGGGCGACGCCCATGGCTGGCGGGCTCTTGCGGCCGAGGCGGAGGCGCGGGCGGCCATCGGGCTGGAGAGCCGCTTTCTGAAGGCCGCGGAGCTCAAGGCCGGGTTCGGCCTGGATCGGACGGGCGCCATTCTGAGCGGCGGATCAGCGGGCGTGGACCCAGCGCGGCTGACGGCAGGCCTGCTGCGACGCGCGCGGGCGAGGGGCGCGCGCATTCATTCGCCCGTCGATGTGACCGGCGCGATCTCCGATCCCGACGGCGTGACCCTCCTGACTGCGGGCGGCCTGGCGGTGAGGGCGTCGGCAGTCGTCTTCTGCTGCGGCTATGAGGTTCCCGAGAGCGTCGCGGCGCCGAAGGCGCGGGTGGTCTCGACCTGGGCCCTGGCCTCGGTCCCGGGGACCCCCATGCCGGCCTGGCTCAGGCGTACAATGGTCTGGGAGGCGTCGGATCCCTACCTCTACATGCGCGCGACGCGGGACGGGCGACTGATCCTCGGCGGAGAGGACGAGCCGTCCGCGACCGCGCATGAAGATCCCTCCCTTCTGCGGTCCAAGCGAGAGCGGCTTGAAGCCAAGCTCGGCGAGCTCCTTCCCCAGGTGAAGCCGGTGGTGGACTACGCCTGGGCGGGGGCCTTCGGCGAGAGCGCGACGGGGCTGCCGCAGATCGCGCCCGTGCCAGGGATGGCGCATGCCTGGGCGGTCATGGGTTTCGGCGGCAACGGCATCACCTCTTCGGTGATCGCCAGCCAGATCGTGGCGGCCTGGGTGAGGGGCGAGACCGACCCGGACGCGGATCTCTATCTTCCCTGACGGGAGCCCGCGGGCCTCCGCGGCGTTAGGCTGACTCGCTGCGGCCGGACCGGCCGAGTTTGGGACTGACCCATGATCTCCATGGCCGATGGGATCGGCGTCGCCGCCGCCCTGTGCTCCATCAGCAGTTTCGCGCCGCAGATCTACAAGATCTGGAAGGAGCGCGACGCTTCCAGCGTCTCGCTCAAGACCTACGCCCTGACCGTGAGCTGTTTCATTCTATGGGTCTGCTACGGCCTGCTGACCGAGGCATGGCCCGTGACGCTCGCCAACGGCTGCGCGCTTGTCATGGCCATGGGCGTCTTGCTGATGAAGCGGCGCTTCGAACGGAAGGGCGAGAGGACCCAAGGCGCGCCGGATTGATCGGGATCGCGCGGCGGCGCGGCGCTCTGTCCGGTAGAGGACACATCGGTCCTTGAGCCGCCATGTCGCTACCGCGGTCGGTCCGGTCTAGCGGGGCAGGCCCTGAGGAACCCGGGTTTCGGGGGCGGGTTGAATGAAGGCGTCGGAGCGGCCTTTCGCCCGATCCGACGATGATCCGATGTCAGGGAGATTTCGAAATGCCCGCCAGATCCGCAGCCCAGCAGAAGGCGGCAGGGGCCGCCCTGGCCGCAAAAAGGGGCGATGCGCCGAAAAGCAAGCTTCGGGGGGCCTCGAAGTCCATGGAGGAAAGCATGACCCGAAAGGCGTTGGAGGAGATGGCTTCGACCCCGCGAAAGGGCAAGCCCGCCCACGTCGGCAAGTCCGCATGACGCCGGCCTCTCTCCTTCTCTTCGCCCACCAGGGAGACGCTTGATGACGCACCAGGACAGACCCGCCGAACGCAGGGGCCGCGAGGCCGAAAATGAAAACCTGCGCGCTCCGGACCAGGCCGGACAGCCTCCGCGGCCGGCGACCGAGCCCCGGGGCTCGAAAGCCTCCGGGCTATCGACCGAAACCCGGACGGATCCGGGATCGGGCGAGCCCAATCCCCGACACAAGGACAACCGCTAGCCGGAGTCAGGGGGCGGGCGAGGACGCATCGAGCAGGGCTTCCAGCCTATGCAGCTCGTCCGCCTCCCTGGCCGGCTTGTCCCAGCGGATGCGGCTGATGCGGGGAAAGCGCATGGCCACGCCGGACTTGTGGCGTTTGGATCTTTGCAAGCCCTCGAAGGCGACCTCGAGCACCAGGCCGAACTCCCGCGTCGCCGTGACGGAGCGGACGGGGCCGAACCGCTCGACCGTATGCTCGCGCACGAACCTGTCGAGCCGTTTCAGCTCTTCGTCGGTGAAGCCGAAATAGGCCTTGCCGACAGGGGTGAGCACGTGGACGCCGTCCGCATCCTCGGTCCAGACGCCGAAGGTGTAGTCGGAATAGAAGCTGGACCGCTTGCCGTGGCCGCGCTGGGCGTACATCAGCACCGCGTCGATCAGGTGGGGGTCGCGTTTCCACTTGAACCACGGTCCCTTCGGCCGACCGGCTTCGTAGAGACTGTCGATCCGCTTCAGCATCAGACCTTCAGCGGCTTGCGCGTCGCCGGGCGGAGGAGCGGCCCGCAGGGCCGTCAGGTCGTTCCAGGTCCGGAAGGGGACCAGGGGGGACAGGTCGATGCGGTCTGAGCCAGCGGCGGCGACAAAGGCCTCCAGTCGGGCGCGACGATCGGCGAAGGGCAGGGCGCGCAGGTCTTCGCCGTCGGCGGCGAGCAGGTCATAGGCGCGAACGCCCGCCGGATGGCTTAGCATCAGCCTGGCGTCGGCCGTCTTGCGGTTCAGCCTTTGCTGCAGGTCGGCGAAGGGCGCGACACGACCCTCGCGCAGGATCAGAAGTTCGCCGTCGATGACCCCCTCGCAGGTCAGGGCGGCGACGACATCGGGAAAGGCCCCGGACACGTCCTCGCCGGTGCGGCTGTAGAGGCGTTTCACGCCTCCTTCGCTGACCGCCTGAATCCGGACGCCGTCCCATTTCCATTCGGCGGCGTAGGCGGAAGGGTCCAGCCTGGGCAGGTCGACGGCCTCGTCGATCGGCTGGGCCAGCATGACCGGACGAAAGCGGCCGTGAGCCATGGCCGAGGGGCGCTCGGTCTTGCCGTCCAGCCAGGCCAGAAGGTCGGCGTAGGGCGGGCTCTGGGCGTGCCAGACCTCCTGAATCTCTGCCACTTCCACGCCGCCGAAATCAGCCGCCGCCTGCCAGGCCAGCCGCGCCGAGACACCCACGCGAAGGCCTCCGGTCACCAGCTTCAACAGCGCCCAGCGTCCATCGGCGTCGAGGGCGTCGAGCCAGCTTTCCAGCAGGCCCTGAACCTCGCCGCGTTTGGCGGTGTTCAGGGCGTCGATCACCTCGGACAGTTCGGGCTCGCGGTTGGCGCCGTGACGCGCCGGCCAGATCAGGGCGACGGTCTCCGCCAGGTCGCCGACATAGTCGTAGGACAGGCGGAACAGCTCGGGATCGACCCGGCTTTCAACCGTCTGGCGGATCATGGCCGGCTTGGCGGCGGTGAAGGACAGGGCGCCGGTCAGGGCGGCCAGAGCCCAGCCCCGGTCGGGATCGGGAGCGTCGGCCAGATGGTCGCGGATCAGCCGCAGCTTGGCGTTGCGCGAGGCGGTGAAGGACAGGCGATCGAGCAGGGCGGCGAAGGCGCGCATCAGTCGTCGTCCTCGTCTTCATAGCCGACGAGATGGAGGGCTCGCGCCGTCAGTCCCTGCAGTTCGGCCCAGCGGCGCAGGGCGTCGTCGCGGCCGTGGGTGATCCAGGTCTCCTGCGGCGACAACTCGGTCAGGGTGTGGGTCAGTTCGTCCCAGTCGGCGTGGTCGGACAGGATCAGGGGCAGCTCGACGCCGCGCTGGCGCACTCGCGCCCGCACGCTCATCCAGCCCGAGGCGAAGGCGGTTACGGGATCGGGGAAGCGTCGGCTCCAGCGGTCGGCGACGGCGGAGGGCGGGGCGATGATGATGCGTCCGGCGAAGTCGGCCTTTGATCCCGTAGCCGGGGCGAGCGGTCCCAGATCGACGCCGAAATGCTCATAGAGACGGTTCAGCCGTTCAAGGGCGCCGTGAACATAGATGGTCTCGTCATAGCCGGCCTCTCTCAGCAGCCGGATGAGCCGCTGGGCCTTGCCGAGGGCGTAGGCGCCGACCAGATGGGCGCGTTCGGGAAACTGCTGGACCGAACGCAGCAGCCGTCCGATCTCCTGGACGTCCGGCGGGTGGCGAAAGACCGGCAGGCCGAAGGTGGCCTCGGTGATGAAGACGTCGCTGGGCACCGGCTCGAAGGCGGCGCAGGTCGGGTCGCGGCGACGCTTGTAATCCCCCGAGGCCGTAATGGTCAGGCCGCCCCGACGAACGGTCGCCTGGGCCGAGCCCAGGACGTGGCCGGCCGGAGCGAGCGAGACCTCGACGCCGCCCACCTTGATCCGTTCTCCATAGGCCAGGGCCTGGGTCCGGCCCGCGAAGTCCCGACCATAACGTTCGCTCATGATGGCCAGGGTTTCGGCCGTGGCCAGGACGGCGCCATGGCCGGCGCGGGCATGATCGGCGTGGCCGTGGGTGATGACGGCGCGATCCACCGGACGCGGAGGATCGATGTGGAAATCGCCTTCCGGACACCATAGCCCGGCAGGGGTCGGCCGCAGGACGGAGGCGGGACCGTGATCGGGCAGGGGCATGTGTCTGCGGATCGCTCCTGTTGAACCTCGACAGACCGAGGCTGAAGCGAGCCCGGGCGGCTGGTAAGAACGTTGCGGCGGCGTGGCCGTTGCAGGCGTCCGGTCAAAACCTTCCGGAACAGGGGGCGGGCGGGGACATTGAATCAGACCCTGCGCCGATCCCGGCCGGGAGAACCGCTCGAACGAGGAAGCCCCATGTCCGATCGCCTCGCCATGCAGGATCCGCGCACCCAGTATCCGCGGCCGCCCTTTCCGCGCCAGCCCCAGGCCGAACCCGGTCTGGCGGGCCGGATGACGCCGCGGCCCGACCATGGCGAGGACAGCTATGTCGGACATGGTCGGCTGAAGGGACGCCGGGCCCTGATCACGGGCGGGGATTCCGGCATCGGCCGGGCGACCGCCATCGCCTATGCGCGCGAAGGCGCCGACGTCGCCATCGGCTATCTTCCGTCCGAGGAGGCGGACGCCGCAGAGGTGGTCGCCCAGATCGAGAAGGCCGGGGTGAAGGCCCTGGCCCTGCCAGGCGACGTCAGGGATGAAGCGTGGAATGCGGCCATGGTCGCGCGGGTGGTGGAGAATTTCGGCGGTCTCGACCTTCTGGTCGTCAACGCCGGCCACCAGCAGTACCGGAAGGATGTCGCGGAGGTGTCAACAAGCGACTTCGATGCGACGATGAAGACCAACCTCTATGCGCTTCATTGGCTTTGCCAGGCCGCCGAGCCGCATCTGCCGCCGGGCGCCGCCATCATCGCCACCGCCTCGATCCAGGCCTATGAGCCCTCGGACATTCTTCTGGACTACGCCACGACCAAGGCGGGGATCGTCGCCTACACCAAGGCTCTCGCCAAGCAGATGATCGGAAAGGGCGTGCGTGTGAACGCCGTCGCGCCGGGACCCTTCTGGACCGTGCTTCAACCCAGCGGCGGCCAGCCCCAGGAGAAGGTCAAGCAGTTCGGCGCCCACAGCGCCTTCGGCCGCCCCGGTCAGCCGGTGGAGATCGCGCCGGTCTATGTCCTGCTGGCCTCCCAGGAAGCCAGCTTCGTCACCGGCGAGGTCTGGGGCGTGACCGGTGGAGCCGGGATCGCCTGAGGACGGCGGCGTGCGAAGGGTCAGACCTCGAACACGCGATAGGGTTTGTCGCCCAGGGTGCGCAGGACGGGCAGGGCGACATTATAGACAGGGACGCCGCGTGCGGTGCGGCCCTCGGGCGCGCCCCGGTGAGCGTGTCCATGGACCACCAGCCTGACGTTCTCATAGCGGTCGACCACCTCGCCGAGACGGGAGGAGCCCAGGAAGGGATGGATTTCGGGCGGTTCGCCGACCACCGTGTCCACCACGGGCGAATAGTGGAGCAGGACCACGCTGCGTTCTGTGCGCAGGGTGCGGATCGAATTCTCGATCAGGTTGGCGTCCTCGACGGCGTGCTGCACGAAATGCTTGATCGAAGCCTCCCCGAAGGGACTGAGCATGTAGCGGCCGAAACCGCCGACGAAGCCCTTGCCGCCGGCGAATCCCACTCCGTCGATCTCATAGGATTCGCCCGTCAGCATCCTGACGCCGGCCTCCGTCATCAGCCGCACGACCTCCTCGGGCTGGCCGCATTCGTGCTCGTGGTTGCCCAGGACGCCGACCATGGGGATGCGGCAGGCGCGCAGGTCTTCCAGCAGGTTCTCGACCTCCGTCGTCTTGCCGAAGTTCACAAGGTCGCCGCACAGGCACAGGACGTCGGCCTCCTCGTGCACCCGGTCGAACAGGTCGCGATAGGCCCGGTGGGAGGTTTCTCCGACGTGCAGGTCGCCGACGGCGGCGATGCGCAGCGTCTTGCCGGGGCCGGCCTCCATGCCCGGCTGCGGCGTCTGGGCGTCGGGCGTCTGGGCGTCCCGTGTCCGGGCGTCCGGTTCGGCGCGCTCAGTAGACGGGGTCATGGCGTTCCTCCAGACCCTTGCCCACCACGTCGCCGAAGCCCCATTCGGTGATGTCGGCGATATAGTCCCGGGGGCTGAACAGACGGCCGCGGCAGACCCGGACGCGGGGCGCGGGAAGATGGACCTGGGCTTCCAGCCGTTGCAGCAATTCGGTCATCAACCAGGCGGGCACGAGGCCGCGTTCGGTGGGATAGGCGAAGCGGAAGTTGAGCAGGTGGGCCATCAGGACCTCCCAGTAGAGGTCCATCTGGTCCAGCATGGACTTCCAGTCGATGGCGTCGGACTGCTTGAGGATGACGTGGTTCACGTCCGCTCCGTCGAAGCGATAGCGATCCTGGATGAAGACCTTGGACAGGATCAGGGCCGTCGGCGGCGTGATGGTCACCTCGTGGCCGTAGACCGTGATCCGGTCTTGGCCAAACCAGCTGTCCGACACGGCGATGGTCCCGTTGGACATGGCGAAAATGACGTCGAAGAAGTGTTTGTCGTCCTTCCAGACCTTGGCGATCCAGCGCTCGTCCTCGACATCCGTCCGGTAGCCTCTCTCCTGAAAGAAGGCGAGGATACGAGGGTAGTCGCCGGGCTTGCAGAAGACGTCGAGATCCTTGGTGGGACGACGGATGCCCGTATAGGCGGTCACGGCGTAGGTGCCCGAGAGCAGGAAGGGCACGCCGCTTTCCGTCAGCAGGCGGAGGCTTTCCTCGTAGAAGGCCATCGCCTCGGGCGGCGGTTCGAAGGCGGGATCGGCGACCATGTCGGACATGTGGGCGGAGTTCCTGGACAGGGCAGGGGAACGGAGCCGTGAAGGCTTGGGTTCCGCCGCTCTCCCTTGGGAACGGAGTTGAACAGGTCGATCAGGGCCCTGAGCTGAACTCGCCCCTCCTGGCGCTGCAAGGCGGGCCTCAGTTCGGCTTGGCGCCCGGCCGGGGCGCGGCCGTCCGATCGAAATGAGGCCGCCCCGACGGGGAAGATGTGAACCATCTCTCAGCCAGGCGGTTAGCCTAAGCCAGGCATTAGGGAGAGGGCGGCATGAGCATCCATGAATTGTCGGGCGGGTGGGTTCGACCTCTGCATCGTCTGTTGCTGGCCTTTCCGATCGGCCTGTTCACCTTCGCCCTGTTCACGGACATCGCCTATCTGAAGACCGCCGAGATCCAGTGGACGAACTTCTCGGCCTGGCTGATCACCGGCGCCCTGGTGTTCGGCGGGATCGCCGGCCTCTTCTCCATCGCCGATTTCGCACTTGGCGTCCGCCGCCGCAGATGCCGCCGGGCCCTGGTCCATCTGGTCGCGCTCGCCCTGGCCTGGGTGCTGGGGCTGGTGAACGCCTTCAAGCACAGTCAGGACGCCTGGAGCTCGGTCGGCGCCCTTGGCCTGACCCTGTCAGCCCTTTGCACCCTGCTGGTCCTCGTCGCCGGCGGGATCGCCTATTCCGCGCGGGAGACCCTCTGATGAAGAAGACCCTGCTCGCCGCCGGCGTCGCAGCAATCGGCTTGTCGCTCGCCCTGGCCTCCTGCGGAAACCCCAGCGATCCGAAGCTGAACCAGACCGGCGGCGCACCCGACCTGCCCGGGATCAAAGAGACCCTGGTTCCGGCCATGAAGATCAGCCCGCCCGCCGGCTGGAACGGCGAGACGCCGACCGTGCCCCAGGGCTTCACCGTCAGCGCCTTCGCGACCGATCTGAAGATCCCGCGTCAGATGCTGATCCTGCCGAACGGAGACGTCCTGGTCGCCGAGGGGCGCGGCGGTCATGCGGCGCGCCTGCGTCCCAAGGACGTGATCGCCGGCTTCATCAAGAAACAGGGCAACACCAAGATCAGCGGGGGAGACCGCATCACCCTGCTGCGTGACGCCGACAACGACGGCGTCCCCGAACTGCGCTCTGTCCTGGTCGAGAATCTGGATGCGCCATACGGCCTGGCCTATGTGGAGGGCTACCTCTATGTCGCCGAACAGGGCGCGCTGACCCGTTTCGCCTTCCAGCCGGGGCAGACCGGCATTGCGACGCCGGGCGAGCGCGTGACGGTCCTGCCTTCGCGCATCAACCATCACTGGACCAAGTCCCTCGCCGCCAGCGCGGACGGGACCAGGCTCTATGTCGGCATAGGCTCCAACTCCAATATCGGGGAACGGGGGCTGGCCGTGGAGGAGGAGCGGGCGGTGGTCTGGGAAATCGACCGCGCAACCGGGGCGCGTCGCACGATCGCCACCGGCATCCGCAACCCGACCGCCTTGGCGATCGAACCCACGACGGGTCTCGTCTGGTCTGTGGTCAACGAGCGCGACGAACTGGGTCCGCAGCTTGTCCCCGACTACCTGACCCAGGTGCGCGACGGCGCCTTCTATGGCTGGCCCTACAGCTACTGGGGCCGGAATCTCGATCCGCGCGTGAGGCCGCAGAATCCGGACATGGTCGCCCGGGCCGTCAAGCCGGACTACGCCCTGGGGTCTCATGTCGCCGCCCTGGGTCTGGACTTCGCGCGCGACGGGGGCTTCGGGGGGGCGTTCGCCGACGGCGCCTTCATCGGCATGCACGGCAGCTGGAACCGTGAAGATCCATCCGGCTACAAGGTCGCCTGGGTTTCGTTCAGCGGCGGTCGCCCGGTCGGTCGGCCCGTCGATTTCGCCACCGGCTTCCTCAAGGACGGCGAGGCGCGCGGCCGCCCTGTCGGCGTGGCCTTTGATCCGACCAAGAGGATCCTTCTGGTCGCCGACGACCTGTCCAACACGGTCTGGCGGATCGCGCCCTCTCGCTGAGAACGCCGGGAGCGTCGGCATGTTTGAACCGTCGCCGTCCCGGGTCGTTAGCCGATCATGACGATCACGCCCTGGACGCCCTACTGCGGACCCGCGCCCGAACCGATGGATGTTCTGGGACGTTGGAACGGCGATCCCATGCTTCTTGCGGGTGTGGGCCTCCTCGTCGCGGGCGGCGTGTTTCTGGTGATGAGGAACCGCGCCGGGGGACGCGCCTTGCTGGGAGCGGCGGGCGTCCTGGTCGTCGTTTTCATCTCGCCGCTTTGCGCTCTCAGTTCAGCCCTCTTCACGGCGCGCACCCTGCATCACCTCCTGCTCCTGCTCGCTGCGGCCCCCTTGCTCGCCCTGAGCCTTCCGCGCCTGAAGACGCCCCGCCTGGGGCTGGCGACGGCGGTTCAGGCCCTGGTCTTCTGGGCCTGGCACGCGCCCGATCTCTATGCGGCGGCGCTGTCGAACGACGCCGTCTACTGGCTCATGCAGGCGACGATCCTCAGCGGCGCCGTCTGGTTCTGGGGGGCGGTGCGCGCGTCCAGCGCGCCCGCCGCTGTCGCGGCTCTTTTGGCGGCCATGCTGCTGATGGGCTTGCTGGGGGCCCTGATCGTCTTTGCGGGGGAGCCCCTCTACGCGCCGCATTTCGCCTCGACCCTGGCCTGGGGGCTGACGCCGCTTGAAGACCAGCAGGCGGCGGGCCTGATCATGTGGGCGCCGGCGGCGGCGGCCTATCTTCTGGTCGCCCTGTGGCGGGTCGCCGGCCTGTTCCAGGGGCGCGAGACGGCGCGCCCGGCATGATCGACCGGCTTATTACGCAGGCGCTGGAGTGGGCGGCGGGCCATCATGACGAAGGCCGCTATTCCCCGGTCGCCATCGTCTTCCACTGGACCATGGCGGCCCTGGTGGTCTTCCAGCTCGGGTGGGGGTGGTGGATGGGCCGGCTGCCGGTCGGCGGCGCCAAGGTGGCCGCCTATGAGGTGCATTTCGCCATCGGCCTGCTCATGCTGCTGCTGGTGATCGGGCGGCTGTCCTGGCGGCTGGCCGCGCCCGATCTGATCAATGACGCGGACAAGCCGGGCTGGGAGAGCCTAGCGGCTCACGCGACCCATTATGTCTTCTACATCTGCCTGTTCGGCCTGCCGCTGTCGGGATGGGTCATGATCTCGGCCACGGCGCGGGACACCCAGCTGGCTGCGGCGGGCCTTGTTCCGTGGCCCTTGCTGCCGATGCAGGATGTCCCGAACACCCGGCTATGGGCGATAGAGGCCGGCGCGGAATGGATGCACTGGGCCATGGTGGCGGCCTTGCTGCTGATGATCCCGATTCACGCCGGAGCCGCTCTCAAGCACCATCTGATCGATCGGGACGACGTATTTCACGCGATGCTGCCGGTCGCGCCGCAGCTGCGGCCGAAACGGACGCGGTGGCGGCGGCGCTGGCGGGCCCTGGAGAAACGGGTTGGTCGGACAGCCAAAGGGCTATGGCGCGCGCTTCTGCGTCCGTCAGCCTCCGGACCGCGACGGCCATGACGCCGCGCGGGTCGTTGCGGCGCTTGCCTGTTTTCCAGCGGTCGATCTGCTCCAGCGTATAGGCGACGGGCTGTGCGGCCAGGATCGGCTGGCCTTCGCCGACGCCCTGGCCGTTGGGGCCGTGGCAGGATGCGCAGGCTGTGATCCCGCGCGAGAGGTCGCCTGTTCGCCAGATCGTCGGGGACGCGGCGGCGGATGGGGAGGCGCTCGTCGAGGGCGGCGAGGGCAGACCGGCGTAAAAGACTGCGACGGCGCGACGGCTGTTTCCGTCCAGATCCCTGGCGATGCGGCTCATCACGTCGTCGGGCCGCAGGCCGCTGGCGTAGTCCTCCATCTGTTTTTGCAGATGGCCGACGTCCAGTCCGGCCAGACGGGGCGTGGAGACGCCGTCGCCCTGACCCTGGAGTCCATGACAGGTGAAACAGGCGTTCGTCGCCCCGCCCGCGCCGCCGCCCATGGCGATGACCTGCCCGGACGCCGAGAAGACGCGGTCGGTCTCGCCCGGAGCGGCGTCGCACGCGACCAGACCCGGGCCGGCAAGGACGAGACCAAGAAGGGCGAGGGAAGGGAGGGGGCGCACCCTTGCCCAACACCGTCTTACGGCCCCGGTTCCAGACGGGAACCCCAGAGGCCGCGACGGATTGGGTTCTGGTGAAGCTGGAAAGGGGCCGGAGGCGATCATGTATGGACGATGCGGACCATAGGGGCCTTGCTGCTGGCGGCGGCGCCGTGCGTCGCCATGGCGGCCTGCGCCGACAAGGCCGATGCGCCGCGCCCCCTGGCCCAGGCCGACGCCGCGCAAGGGCTGGCGCTGATCGAACGCCATGGCTGCGCCGCCTGCCACGCCATTCCCGGCGTGCGCTGGCCGCAAGGACGAACGGGAGGGAATCTGGCGGGCGTGGGGGCGCGACCGATGATCGCGGGACGCCTGCCCAACCAGCCGGAGGTGATGGCGGCCTTCGTGCGGGACGCGCCGGCTTTGCTGCCCGACACGGGAATGCCGCCCATGCCCCTGACCGACGCCGAAGCCCGCGACGTGGCGGCCTATCTCTATACCCTCGATGACGAGTGAGACGCCCGCCATGCTGAGCGGCTGGCCGCCCCCGGTGCTGGATCCCGCCGGCCCCTTCGCCGGACCCGTGACCACGGTCGCCTGGGTCCTCTTCATCATGGGGGCCGGGGTTCTGACCCTGGTGCTGTTCGCCCTGGTGGTCGCCCTGTTCGGCCCGCGTCGGTGGAAGCGTCGCGTGGCGGGCGAGAAGCTGGTCTGGATCGGCGGACTGGCCCTTCCCGTCATCGTGCTGAGCGGCCTGCTGGTCTATGGGCTCAGCGTCACCGCCCGGGTGGCCGAGGCGCCGCGTGCGGGGGAAATGCGGGTTCGGGTGACCGGGGAGATGTGGTGGTGGCGCGTGGCCTATCTCGATGATCAGGGGCGCGAGATCGTTCAGGACGCCAATGAGATCCATATTCCCGCCGGTCGTCCGGTGGTGCTGGAGCTGGAGAGCGCGGATGTGATCCACAGCGTCTGGATCCCGCGCCTCGGCGGCAAGACCGACATGATCCCCGGCCGGCGCAACTTCATGCGTCTGCAGGCCGACGAGCCGGGCGTCTACGCCGGCCAGTGCGCGGAATACTGCGGCGGCCCCCACGCCCTGATGGGACTGGTGGTGGTGGCCCATTCGCCGGCGGAGTTTGCGGCCTGGCGTCTCAGGCAGGCCGCCCCGGCGGCGGCGTCGACCCTGCCCGGCGCGGCGGTCTTCTCGGCCTCGGGGTGCGGGGCCTGCCACACCATCCGGGGAACCGGGGCCAACGGCCTCGCCGGACCGGACCTGACCCATGTGGGGTCACGCCAGACCCTGGGGGCCGGCGTCCTGCCCAATAACCAGGGAACGATGGCGGGGTGGATCGCCGACAGCCAGGGCGTCAAGCCCGGCAATCGCATGCCCGCCTATCCTGTGTTGACGGGGCAGGAACTGCGCGACGTCGCCGCCTATCTGGAAAGCCTGAAATGACGTCGGAAACAGGATTCGACGCCGGCAAGTATGATCGTTTTCCGACGTCCGAGCCTCGACCCCAGGGCGAACTGGAGCAGCTGGAGAAGGCCTGGTGCGGCCCGCGAACGCCGGGGGAGTGGATCACGGCGACCAACAACAACATCATCGGCGTCTACTACGTCGGCGCGGCCATGCTCTTCTTCGTGCTGGCCGGGGTTCTCGCCCTCTTGATGCGAACCCAGCTGGCCCTGCCGATGAACGGCTTCCTGCCTCAGGACACCTACAACCAGATCTTCACCATGCACGGCACGGTGATGATGTTCCTGTTCGCCGTGCCGGCTGTCGAGGCCCTGGGCGTGCTGTTGCTGCCGCAGATGCTCGGCGCGCGCGACCTGCCGTTCCCGCGACTGGGGGCCTATGCCTTCTGGGCCTATCTGATCGGGGGGCTGGCCTTCTTCTGCTCCCTTTTCGTCGGTCTGGCGCCGGACGGCGGCTGGTTCATGTACCCGCCTCTGACCAGCACCACCTATTCGCCGGGGATCAACGCCGACTTCTGGCTGCTGGGAATCGGCTTTATCGAGATCTCGGCCATCGCCGGAGCCATAGAGATCATCGTCGGGGTGCTGAAGACGCGCGCGCCCGGCATGACCCTCGACAAGCTGCCGATCTTCGCCTGGGCCATGCTGATCTTCGCCTGCATGATCATCATCGCCTTCCCCTCCATCATTCTGGCGACCCTTCTTCTGGAGCTGGAACGGGCCTTGGGCTGGCCCTTCTTCGATCCGCTCAAGGGCGGCGATCCCCTGCTGTGGCAGCACCTGTTCTGGTTCTTCGGCCACCCGGAGGTCTACATCATCTTCCTTCCGGCGGCGGGAGCCATGTCCACCATCATCCCGGCCATGGCGCGCACGCCGCTGGTCGGACACCCCCTGGTGGTCATGGCCATGCTGGCGACGGGCTTCATCAGCTTCGGCGTCTGGGCCCACCACATGTTCACCACGGGCATGCCGCAGATCAGCATCAATTATTTCAGCGCGGCCTCCATGGCGGTCAGCGTGCCGGCGGGGGTTCAGGTCTTCGCCTGGATCGCGACCATGGCGGCCGGGCGGATGCGCTTCTCGACGCCTGGCCTGTTCGCTGTCGGCGGGATGGTCATATTCGTCATGGGCGGTCTGACCGGGGTCATGGTCGCCATGGTCCCCTTCGACTGGCAGGCCCACGACAGCTATTTCATCGTCGCCCACCTGCATTACGTCCTGATCGGCGGCATGGTCTTCCCCCTGTTCGCCGCCATCTACTACTGGCTGCCGATGTCCAGCGCACGGCCCCTGAGCGAGCGGTGGGGGCGGTGGATCTTCTGGCTGATGTTCGCCGGGCACAACATCACCTTCATGCCCATGCATCTGACGGGCCTGATGGGCATGCCCCGACGGGTCTACACCTATCTGCCGGAACGGGGCTGGGACCTTCCCAACCTCGTCTCGACCACAGGCGCCTTCATGTTCGGTCTGGCGGTCTTGCTGTGGGTCATCGACATGGCGCGCAACTACAGACCCTTTGGACCGCGTGAGGCCGGCGATGTCCATGGCGGTCCCGGCCTGGAATGGCTGCCCAGCGGCTTCTACTCCGTGCGCTCCATCCCGGTGGTGAAGAGCCTCTATCCCCTGTGGGAGCAGAAGGGGCTGGCCCAGGAGGTGGCGGCGGGCCGCTACCTCCTGCCGGGCGCGGCCCGGGGCGAGCGCCAGACCCTGGTCACCAGCCCGCTGAACGCCGAGCCGCAGTATGTGCTGCGCATCCCCAGACCCTCGGCCTGGCATGTGTTCGGCGCGGTCTTCACGGCGGGCTTCTTCCTGATCCTGACCATCCAGGCCTATGCCGCGGCCGTCGTCAGCGGCGTGCTGGCCGTCTACTGCATCATGCGCTGGTGCTGGTTCCTGGACGCCCCCCACGCCCGCAAGACGACCGACATCGGGGCGGCGATCCGCATGCCCAACTACGTCTCGGGTCCCTCGAGCCACGGCTGGTGGGCCATGGTGATCGTGCTGATCGTCGGCGCCATGGTCTGCCTGCTGGCCGCGTTCTCCTATGTCTTCCTGTGGAGCCGGCGACCGGATCTCTGGCAGGCGCCGCCTGCCGTCAGCTCGCTTCTGGCGCCCCTCGGTCTGATGGTCGTGACCGGCCTTTGCGCCGTCGCAGCGCCGCGGGCCGTGCGGATGGCGCGCGACGGGTCGGCTTCGGCCGCCGCCGGCCTGCTGGTGCTGGCCAGCGTGGCGGCGATCGCAGCGTCGATCCTGGAGGCCAGGGCCTGGTGGGCGAGCGGATTGCGGCCGGAGGCTTCCAGCCAGGGCGCTTCGGTTTACGCCCTGCTGAGCTGGGCCGGGACCTTCGCGGCCATCGGCGGTCTGATGGGACTCTATGTCTTGCTGAGGCGCCTGTTCGGCCGTCTTGCGGCTGAACGCCCCTCGACGGTGGACCTGATCAGCCTCTTCCTGGCCTTCACCGCGGCCCAGGCGATCGGCGTCATTCTCCTGGTCCGCCTCTTCCCGGGCGGCGGGACATGAGACGCTGGTCGAGGATGGCCGGCGGCCTGCTGATATGGGCCGTGCACTTCATGGGGGTCTATCTGATTTCCAGCGCCGCCGACGTCTGGTCGTCAAGCGAGGGCGCGGGGGCGCGCTGGATAGGCCTGGCATTCAGCCTGGGCTGTCTCCTCGCCGTCATCGCCCTGGCGGTCTGGCTCGGCAGGGGGAGAAGCGAGGGGTCCGGCGCCGAGGCCTGGGAAGGGCGCATAGGGATGACGGGGGCTCTGGTGGCCGGGATCGGCGTCCTCTGGCAGACAGCGCCCCTCGTTTTCTGACCAGGGGTTTACGGCCACGCTGTACCTCGACGGAATTGGAACGTATCATGAACATATGGCGCGTATCGATCTTCGACGAAAGCTCTCCATCCTGTCCGACGCGGCCAAGTATGACGCCTCGTGCGCGTCGTCCGGCGCCCCCAAACGCAACTCCCTCGACGGCAAGGGCGTGGGCTCGACCGAGGGCATGGGCATCTGCCACGCCTATACGCCGGACGGCCGCTGCGTCAGCCTGCTGAAGATACTGCTGACCAATTTCTGCATCTATGACTGCGCCTACTGCATCAACCGGTCCTCCTCTAACGTCGAAAGGGCGCGCTTCACGGTCGAGGAGGTGATCGACCTGACCCTGGCCTTCTACAGGCGCAACTATATCGAGGGGCTCTTCCTGTCGTCGGGGGTCATCCGCTCCGGCGACCACACGATGGAGCAGCTGGTCGAGGTCGCGCGCCGCCTGCGCGAGGATCACGACTTTCGCGGCTATATCCATCTCAAGCTCATCCCGGAGGCGGATGAGCGACTGGTGTCCCTGGCCGGGCGCTACGCCGATCGTCTTTCGGCCAATATCGAACTGCCGAGAGACGAGGCCCTGGGGCGTCTGGCGCCTGAGAAGGACGCCCGGCTGATCCGCAGGACCATGGGGCAGGTGCGGCTGCGACTGGAAGCGGCCAGGCCGGAGAAGAGGGACAGGACCCGCCCGCCGGTCTTTGCGCCCGCCGGACAGTCGACCCAGCTGATCATCGGCGCAGACGGCGCGCCCGACACGGAAATCCTCGACCGCAGCGCCTCCCTCTACGGCGGATACGGCCTTCGGCGGGTCTACTACTCCGCCTTCAGTCCGATACCCGACAGTTCGGATGTCCTGCCGCTGTCGAAGCCGCCGCTGATACGGGAGCACAGGCTCTATCAGGCCGACTGGCTTATGCGTTTCTATGGTTTCAGCGCGCCCGAGATCGGAGAGGGCGCCGTCGACGGGATGCTGGATCTGGCGGTCGATCCCAAGCTGGCCTGGGCGCTGAAGCGGCGCGAAGTCTTTCCTGCGGACGTCAATGCGGCGCCGCGCGAGGCCCTGCTGCGGGTTCCCGGCCTGGGCGTGAAGGCTGTCGACCGGATCCTGTCCGTCCGGCGTTATCGGACCTTGAGGCTGGAAGACGTGGCCCGGCTGACGCGCTCGATCGACAAGGTTCGGCCGTGGATCGTCGCCCTCGACTGGACGCCGGGCGGATTGACCGACGCCGCCGACCTGCGAGCCCGCCTGGCGCCGCGTCGGGCGCCGGAGCAGCTGTGCCTCTTCTGATGCATACGGTTGTCCTGGCCAGTGAGACCGATCTGGAAGGATGGAAGGCCGCGGCGCGCGGCCTGAGACGGGCGGGCGTCGAACCCGCGCGGGCGCGTTTCGCAATGGCGGAGGAGCGACAGGACGGGCTGTTCGGTCCCGAGGAAAAGCCGGGGGCGCCTGACGGGGAAGGCGGCTTCTGCGTGCCTCGCGCCTTCCTCGACACGGTCGGAGACCTGATCCTGCATCGGGCCCCGGATCGCTTCGATCTGATGTACCGCCTGCTGTGGCGGTTGCGGGACGAGCCGGATCTGATGCGGGCGGCCTGCGACCCTGATGTCGCGGCGGCGGCGGAGCGCGTGAAGACCGTGCGCAGGGCCGCCCACAAGATGAAGGCCTTTGTCCGCTTTCGCGAAACAAGGGATGAGGAAGGCGAGCATTGGGTCGCCTGGTTCGAGCCCGCGCACCGCGTCCTGGAAAAGACCGCACCCTTCTTCGCCCGGCGGTTCAGCACCATGCGCTGGTCCATCCTGACGCCGGACGGCACGGCGCGCTGGGACGGGCGGAGTCTTGGCTTCGGGCCGCCCGCACGTCAGGATCAGGCGCCGCAGGCGGACGAGGTCGAGGATTTCTGGCGCGCCTACTACGCCTCGACCTTCAACCCGGCCCGTCTGCGGACGCGCATGATGCAGTCGGAGATGCCGAAGCGTTACTGGAAGAATCTGCCGGAAGCCTCGCTCATCGCGGAACTGGTGGCGTCGGCCTCGGTTCGAACCGAGGCCATGGTGTCCGAACCCGCGCCCCGTCCCAATGAGAAGTTTCAGAGGCTGCGCGCCCGCCCTGTCGACAGGGCGGCGACCGACGAGATGAGACCGGACCATCTCGCGGAATTGCAGAGGGGCGTGCAGGGCTGTCGTCGCTGCCCGCTGTGGCGCGACGCCACCCAGGCGGTGTGCGGCGAGGGACCGGCGCGCGCGCGCTTGATGATCGTCGGCGAGCAGCCGGGGGATCAGGAGGATCTCGCCGGGCGCCCGTTCGTCGGTCCGGCGGGCCGCCTGCTGGACGAGGGTCTTGCACAAGCCGGTCTGGATCGCGCCGAAGCCTACCTGACCAACGCCGTCAAACATTTCAAGCACGAGCCGCGCGGCAAGCGACGGCTCCACAGGACGCCTGACGCAGGGGAGGTCCAGGCCTGTCGCTGGTGGCTGGACCATGAACTCAGGCTGGTGAGACCGCGTCTGATCCTGGCGCTCGGCGCGACCGCCGGCGCGGCCCTGCTGGGCCGAAAGCCGGCGATCCAGTCGGAACGGGGAAGGGTCGTTGAAAGCCGGGAGGGCGACCGGGTCCTGCTCACCGTCCATCCGGCCTATCTCCTGCGCCTGCCGGACGCCGAGGCGCGCCGACGGGAGCGCCTGGCCTTCCTGGAGGACCTGCAGGTCGCGAAGAGGGCGATCGACGCCGTTTGAGACGCGGTCCAGGGGCCGGAAGGGCCGGGGAGCTGCGCCTCCCGTTTCCCGGCCGGCCCTTCTGAACCCGGCCTTTTCCAGGCCGGCGGGGCCGGGGCCTCGCCTTGATCAAGGCGGCCGGCTTCAGGCGGCCGCCTTCCTGTCCGCGGGCGCTGGGGGCAGGAGCGGTTCGGGCGGAAAGCCGAGGTCGGGATTGCTTCGAACCTCGACCAGGCGTTCGCCGTGGTAGAGGCAGGCGGTCGAGAAGCCGATCCATTCGCTCATGACCCCGTCCAGCGCCTTGCGGGCCGACTGATCGTCTGAAGCCGGCAGGACCTGGATTTCGCGAGCCGGAACGCCTGGCATGTTGATGATGCAATAGTATGAAATCACGCACTTTACCCTGATATTGGCGCATCAAACGGCCCTTGGCGCGGCGAGTTCCCTTGAGCCGGATTTCGGGCGCGCCTTTCGCCGAGCCTGGCGGCGTAAAGCAGATGTTCCGTTTTTGTTCCAGTCTTGCTAGGTGTCCTTGATGGACGTCGCCCAGCCTCGCAAGATCATCCACGTGGACATGGACGCCTTCTTCGCCTCGGTGGAGCAGAGGGATGATCCCGGCCTGCGCGGGCGGCCCGTGGCCGTGGGGCACGCCGCCGCGCGCGGCGTGGTCGCAGCCGCCAGCTATGAGGCGCGGCGCTTTGGAGTGCGTTCGGCCATGCCCTCGAGCACGGCCTTGCGCAAATGTCCCGACCTGGTCTTCACGCCGCCGCGCTTCGAAGTCTATCGCGCCGTGTCGGCCCAGATCCACGCCATATTCGCCGACTACACCGCCCTGGTGGAGCCCCTGTCCCTGGATGAGGCCTATCTCGACGTCACGGCCAATGCGAGGGGGCTGCCCACGGCGACCGCCACGGCGGCGGAGATACGGGCGCGGATTCTGGAAGCGACGGGCCTGACGGCCTCCGCGGGCGTTTCCTACAACAAGTTTCTCGCCAAGCTGGCCTCTGATCAGCGCAAGCCCGATGGTCAGTTCGTCGTGCCGCCCGGCCGCGGAGAAGCCTTTGTCGCGGCCCTGCCGGTGAAGCGTTTTCACGGCGTCGGACCGGTCACGGCCGAGAGGATGACTCGGTTGGGCATCGAGACCGGAGAGGATCTGAGGCGGCAGTCGCTCGCCTTCCTCCAGCAGCACTTCGGCAAGTCCGGCGCCTGGTACTATGCGATGGCGCGAGGGCGGGACGAGAGACCGGTCAATCCGGATCGGGAGCGCAAATCCAGCGGATCGGAAACCACCTTCGCCAGCGACATGGTCGAACCCGCCGCCATTGAAGCAGGCGTGGACGCCATGGCCGACGAGGTCTGGGCCTGGTGCATGGAGGCCGGCGCCCTCGGCCGCACCGTGACGGTCAAGGTCAAATGGGCCGACTTCCGCCAATCCACCCGAAGCCGCTCCTTTGCCGATCCCGTCGCTTCCCGGGCGCGATTGAGGGACGTGGCGCGTCTGCTGGTCCGGTCTCTCTATCCGCCGACGATCGGGGTGCGCCTGGTCGGGGTGACGCTTTCCAACCTCGAGAAGGCGAGGCCGGGCGCCGGTCCAGGCGAACTGGCGCTGTCGTGACCATGGTCCAGGGGGACCTCTTCGGTCATATGCCCGAGCCGGCTGGTCCCGCCGGTTTCGACTACAGGGCCGACATCCTGTCGACGGCCGAGCAGTCGATCGCGGTCGAGCAGCTGCAGCGGCTGGGTTTCAGACCCTATGAACACGGGGGCTATCAGGGTTTCCGGCATATCGCCGCCTTCGGGCGCCGCCATGACCTGGCGCAGGGGCGGATGGGGGCGACGCATCCCTGGCCTGACTTCATGCTCGATCTTCTGCGGCGGATCGCCCGGAGGGTCGGGGCGGATGAAGGCGTCTTCGTCCAGGCGCTCGTCAACCGGTACGCGCCAGGCGTCGGCATAGGCTGGCACAGGGACCGACCCGTCTACGGCGAGATCCTCGGCGTCTCCTTCCTTGCGCCCTGCCTCATGCGCCTGCGCCGCAGGGAAGAGGCAGGATGGCGAAGGGACGCCGTCCTGCTGGATCCGGGCTCGGTCTATCGGCTCTCGGGCGAGGCGCGCCGGGATTGGGAGCATTCCATCTCGCCCATGACGGCGCTGCGCTATTCCATCACCTTCCGGACGCTTGCGTCGCCGACGGCGTCGGTCTCGGCCCAGGACCTCCTCTAGCCTGCAAGCCTGTCGGCGGCTTCTGGAAAGCGTTGGGACAGGCGGGCCGCCCAGTCCGCCGAGGCCGGCCCGGCCTGTCGCGCCTCGCGGGGGCGGGCCAGGACCATGGCCGCCGCCTCCCGATGAGCCGGCCAATCCATCAGGAACTGGAGGGCCGCCCTGAAATCGGCATGGGTCGAGGCATGGGCGAAGGCCCGGTCCAGGGCCTCGACGTCATCGAAGTCGGGCAGTCGGGCGAGATAGTCGCGCAGAACCGGGACCGAAAGATCGCGTTCGAACAGGCGCCAGCGCAGGTCCTGGGCCTCCTGGCGGCTTCCCTCGGCTTCCAGCAGGTCGATGGAGGCGGCCTCCCAGGCCGGGGTGAGGCGGGGCGGGCCGTCCGAGGGGGCGCGACCGAAGGTCCAGCGGCGGTTGAGCGGCGAAGGGGCGAGGGCGGCTTCCAGGGCCGCGCGAGCCTCGACGACCCGGCCCGCGCGCAGGAGGCGGCGCGCGATGTCGGCGGCGACGTCAGGGGCGCCCGCCTGCTCGGGCGTGACGAGGGAGAGCCAGAGGTCCAGGTCCTGCGCCCGGTCGGCCAGGCGGCGCACGAGATTGCGGCCCGCCGGGCTCTTTCTGACGACGGCGGGCAGACGGTCGAGAAGACGTCGCGCCGTGCCGGGCGTGAGCGCTTCTCCCGCGGCCGCGATCCAGCGGCTGTAGTCCTGGGGGCGCCGGCCGAGGGCGTCGATCAGATCGCGCAGGGCCATGTCGTCTGCGGCCTCGGCCAGGGCGAAGAGATCGGGCGCGGCCTGTTCAAAAACGACGGGGAGTTCGCCCTTGACGTCCTTCACCCGGACGTTCAGGCCCGGGTGAAGATCGAACCAGCGGATGAGGACGCCCAGGGCCCGGGCGGCGTCCTGGGGGGCCAGGCGCGCGGTGATCATGAGCCGATGGGCGTCGAGATCCTCGATCAGTTCGCCGCGCTTGCGCCAGGAGACGCGGGTTCGCGCAGCGGCGAGAGCGGTGATGCGCTTGTCGATCTCCAGGGCCAGGGCCTCGGGTCCGACCCCGGCGGCGAGCTCCAGCCGGAGACGGCGCTTGAGATTGGCGTTCCCGGCGCCGGCCTCGATCAGCAGCTCGGCCAGACGCGGCGCGCCGAGATGGACCAGATTGGCGGCGGAGAGCCGGCGGGTGAAGCGGGGTTGTCGCGCCATGAAGTCCTTTATCCGGGCGAGGGCGCCCGCCGGCGGCCCCATAGCATGGATGAGGGCGGTTCGGTCGGGCGTCCGGGGCGTCCTGAACGGCGCCGCTCCGGGGCCCTTGCGGCCGAGGCCGTGATCAGGGCGGTCGCGGCCAGGGTCAGGACGTCTTCGACCAACCCGCTTCGCCTCTGACCGTATCGGCGCATGGCGCGTTTGCGAAGGGCCAGGCCGGCATAGCCCCCGACGACCGCGCCGACGGCTCCCAATGCCGCGGCGCGGCCTCTGAGGGCGCGCGGGGCCATGGCGGCGCCCGCAAGACCTCCGCTGATGAGGCGCGCCGCCAGGGCCACGGCGGCCAGCGGCGTCATGGATCTCTGGCCCGCGGCCAGTCCGATCAGAAGGGGACGAAAATTCATGGCGATCTCCTTTCGGCGACCTGAACCAGGGTTTCGGTTTCCCCGGGGTTCCGGGTGTCCGTTGCACGACCCCCGGGGGCCTGCGTCATCCGGTCCTGGAACCTTGGCCGTCGCCCTTCGCTGTCCTTGGATCACGGAGGAAACATGAACCAGATCCATGTCATAGAGCGCGTCTTTCAGATCGCCGATGAAAACCGGGCCTGTCTGAGGATCAGCGACCTGTGCGAAGCCCTGGCGCGCGAGGGCTATACGACCAAGGACATGATGCACCTCGAGGGCTGGAGCATTCGCGAGCAGCTGCGGGCGCGCATGAAGGCGCGCGACGCCGCCGCCGGGGCGCTCAAGCCCGCCGCCTGACCGGCGAAGAAGGACGAGGCCTTTCGCGCGGCCTTCTGGAGGTTCGCCGTCGGCCCTGAGCCGCCCGACCAAGCGTCGGAAGCCCGGATCCGGCCTGGCGGGGAGGCTAGACGGCCGCCCTGGAAGGCGTGTGCGTTGCGGTTTCGCCGGAGGTCTCCGCCGGCGACCAGGAGGCCGGCTCGGGGGCTAGGGAAGCCTGTTCGCTGCGGCGAGAGAGGTTGGGCGAGGCCTGGACAGGCTCGCCGCAGCCGCAGGCGGCCTGGCGAAGACCGGCGAGATCCAGGACCTGGACCTTGCCTCGGCCGAAACGGACCAGATCAAGCGCCTGGAGACGACCGGCCGCGGCGTTGATGCTGGTTCTCTGGACGCCCAGCATGGCGCCGAAATCGGCCTGGGTGAGGTGAAGCGGGGCGCCGTTTCCGCCGCAGTGGAGGCGAATGATCCATTTGGCCAGGCGCTCCGGTACGAGATGGGAGGCGTTGCACGCGGCCTCGGCCGCCAGCCCGGCCAGCCTTGACGGCGCCTGTCGGGCGACCAGACGCTCGAGCCAGTCGCGTCCCATGGATTCCAGCACCGCCTCGGCCGGGACCCGGCCGACGAGGGTGTCGATCAGGGCCCGAACCCGGGCGCGCGGAGCGCCGGACGCAAGGTGATGATCCCATCCATGGACGGCGCCCGCCGGCGTCATGGCGACGCAGACGCCGCCCGATCCCGGAAAGAGGCCCAGCACCCCCGTGAGAACGAAATAGAGGTCGTCGTCATCCGGGAGGGCTTCGCCGGCCGCCAGGGACTGGGATCGGCTCGTCGCCTCGATGCGTGATCGGGCGTTCGGGGGCAGGGCCTGGAAGACGGGATGGTCCTGCACCACGAGGTGGGCGCGGCGAGGGCCTGAATTCAGGGCTGTGAGGCCGTTCATGGTCTGCATGTCGCACTCCTGGGCGGCGAGTTTGGCGCCTTGCGCCTCGGCCGCCACTCACATGGGTTAGGAGGAAGAAGGGCGGTCAGGCCCGCGACGGCGATCCGGATCTGTCGGAGACCCGACCGAGGGAAGGGCGCTTCGGGGCGTGAGCTTCCGGTTCAGCAAGGAGAGGCCATGACTGATTTCACTGTCCGATTCAGCGGCCGCGGGACCCGCGTCCTGCGCACCGAGACCGTGGTCGCCCGCGATCTTCTTTCCGTCACGGCCATGGTGAAGCGTCGCCTCGGCGCCAGCCGATCCTTCGCCCAGGCCGACGGGTTCGAGGCGGGAGAACCCAGACTTGTTCCGGCTTCGGACCGGGGTGAGCGCCGCGCCTTGATGAAGCGCGCAGCCGGGCTCGGAACCCTCGAGAGGCTGGATGGTTTGGCAAGCGTTGCTGCGGAATAGGCCGTCTTGCCTGGAGGTCGCCCTGATCAGCCCCCTGATCGACAAACTGTCGCGTCGTGACGTCATCACGGAAGAGGAAATGGCCGTCCTGGCCGACGTGGTCGCGCCCCCGGTCCTGCTCAAGGCCGGAGAAAACATCGTCGAGCAATATGACAGGCCGTCGCGCAGCACCCTGCTGCTCGAAGGCTTCGCCGCCCGCTATGTCGTCCTGATGAACGGGGCGCGCCAGATCACCGAGCTGAACGTGCCCGGGGATTTCGTCGACCTTCACAGCCTTCTGATGAGTCCGATGGACCACGGGGTGGTCTGCCTGACGGACTGCGCCGTCGGCTATTGTTCGCACGAGTCGCTGCGACGGATTTCCCAGACCCAGCCCCATCTGACGCGGCTGCTCTGGCTCGAGACCCTCATCGACGCGGCCGTGCATCGCCAATGGCTGGCCGGTCTCGGACGAAGATCCGCCCTGGGCCGTTTCGCCCACCTGCTGTGCGAGGTCTATCTGCGCCTCGCCTCCGTGGAGCGCGCCGGGGGGCGCAGGATGGAGCTGCCGCTGAGCCAGGCCGTACTCGCCGACGTGCTCGGCCTTTCGGCCGTCCACGTCAATCGGTCCGTGGCCCAGCTGCGGGCCGACGGTCTCGTGGAATGGAGCGGCCGCTTCATCCGGATTCTCGACTGGGACCGGCTGGTCCGTGTGGCTGAATTCGACCCGACCTATCTGCGTCTCGGCCGGGATCCCGTGTGAGCGGAAGGCGGTCGGGGTTCCGGGCGTCAGCGACGGCGCGAGGCGGGGGGGCGGCGACGCGGTGCGGGCGAGGGGCGTCCCGAAGCGCGCATCACGGGCGTCCGGCCCAGGAACAGGGTGAGAAGGCGCCGGACAATTCGGGGCAGACGAGGCATGTCGTCCCTTCCTTTCAGATCCCCACTCTGCGCCTGACCCGCCAGGGTGCAAACAACATGGGTTAGTCAGGCGAGGAAGCGGCCTCTCTTCCGTCGTCCGCCGCCGCCCGTGTCCGGAGCGGCGGCGCGACAGGGCAGGGCGACCCGATCCGCTCGCCTTCAGGCGCGAGGTCCGCAGTCGGCGCTCAGATTGGCCGCCTGGGCCAGGCTGGCGAGGTTCTGCAGCACCGCCCGCCCGGCCCGATAATCGACGAGGCTGTTGCGGCGCAGCTGCTGCAGGGTGCGGTTCATGTGCACGGCGCTGAGCCCCAGGATGTCCGCCAGAACATCCTGGGTGAGCGGCAGGCGCAGCACGCCGTCGTCCGCGGCTTCCAGCCGCGACTGGCGCTCATGAAGTTCAAGCAGAAGGTGAGCTGTCCGCTCGTAGGCGTTGAGACGTCCAAGTCTTATCACCTGACGCGCCATGCGAAGCCGTTCCGCCGTCCGGTAGTGCCGCCAGGCCTCCAGCAGGGGTTCGCTCTGGGTGCGGGGCTCGGACATGGCGATCCAGAAGGCCGTGGCGTCGATCGTGGCGAGGTCGTTCAGGGCCCAGACCAGCATGTCCGCATCCACTGCGCCGGAGGCCACGATCATCTCGCCGGGCAGGCTCAATCCGACGATCTGGCGACGACCGTCCTCAAGCATGGCGCCGCGGGCCGCCCAGCCCCGGATCACCAGCCTGGCTTCGTTGCGTTCGGGAAAGAGAGGCACCGGCGTCCCGGCCGGATGGCTTTGCAGGACTCCGCTGAAGCAGTCGCGGATATAGGCGATGTCATCGGCGCCCAGCGGCCCGAAACTGGACAGCATCTGCTCCAGCGAGGCTGTGAGCCGGGTTTCAACGCGGGTTTCCGACTGATTCTTCATGGCCTTAGACCAACAGCATGGCTTCGGCGTTTTTGTTCTTCACATAGGTTGGTTTCGCGCCACTTGGCGCGAGGTTCTCAGGCGTCCTCGATCTCGGGGGGAGAGCCGGCGACAGGCGCGGCGCCGGGGCGTTCAGTCGGCTTGAGGGGAGGCGTGTCGGGTTGCGGGCACAGGGGAACGCGGGGGACGGCGTCGCCTTTCCTAGGCTTCAATCCGACCCGGGAGGCCCATATGGCTGAGAAGACGCTGGAAACCCTGTTCCACGACACCTTGCGCGACATCTACTACGCCGAGCGCAAGATCCTGAAATCCCTGCCGAAGATGGCGCGGGCCGCCCAGGCTCCCGCACTGAGGTCGGCGTTCGAGAAACACAGGGAGCAGACCGAAGGGCAGGTCGAACGCCTGCAACAGGTCTTCGAAATCATCGGCAAGCCGGCGCGCGGCAAGACATGCGATGCGATCGAAGGCATTCTCGCCGAAGGCGATGAAGTCATCGAGACCTACGCCGGCGCCCCGGCCCTGGACGCCGGCCTGCTGGCGGCGGCCCAGGCCGTGGAGCATTATGAGATCACCCGCTACGGGACCCTGAAACGATGGGCCCAGGTTCTGGGGCTCAAGGAGGCTGTCGCCCTCCTGGACGAAACCCTCCAGGAGGAAGGCCAGACCGACATGGATCTCACGGCCATCGCCGACCAGGTCGTGAACGCCGAAGCCCTGCGGCCGGCGGGCTGACGCCTGCGACCGGTTTGCCGGGCTCCCCCGGCCGTGGCGTCAGGCGGCGGCGGGAGGAGCCCGGACCGGGGCGACCTGCGTCCTCGGGTTCAGGGCCTCGTCAGGTGATCTTCCTGGCCGTCGTGAAACCGAGAAACAGGAAGACGGCGAAGATGATGAGGGCGAGAACGGCGAGGAATTTGGCGATCCCGGCGGCTGCGCCGGCGATCCCCCCGAACCCGAGCAGGCCGGCGATGATGGCGACGACGGCGAAAATCAGGGCCCATTTCAGCATGTGCGATCTCCTTTGAAGCTCCGAGCCAACGTCGTCCTTTCCGACGCGGTTCCCGGGATTTCGCAGACGAGGGTCCGGGCCGGCGGGTCCGATGGACGCGCCTGGGGCCCAGAGCCGTGTGTGTCGGACACCGGACGCAACACGCGCTGGACCGATGCGGTCCATGATCCGCCTTCGCCGTTCCGGGAGATGGAACCGGAAGCGCGCGCACGGCGGTTGAGTTCGGTTCCCGACCTTGCGGCGGCGGCGGGGAACTTGAGCAGGAGCAGGCTGTTCGATCTACGCATTCTCCCGGGGGGGAGACATGCGCTATGGCCCGGCCTGTTGCTCGTCTGCTGGCGACGGGTCGGGTCGTTTCTTCGGTGCGGCAGGTCGGCGAGAGCGACCGGCGGCCTTCATGTTCAGACGGCGTCGGCGCAGGCCTCGACACAACAGACATTTTTTCCCTGGGGGGTCGTCACCCTCACGCGAAGTCTGAAGGCGCCGCTCTGGAGCAGAGGGCGTTCGCGCATGATCTCCGACGCCAGGAGGACGGCTTCGCGCCAGGCTTCCGCGTCAGACTGCGCCTGGCCCTCCAGCGTCATTTCCGGATCGACGCCGGTCACGAGGAAATCATAGTTCGCCATGCAGGGGACTACGCATGAAACCGGCAAGCGTCGGCCGATGCCCATAACCCGACACAAGGATTTCTTCGCCGTCAGGGCAGGCGCGCCGAGCCCCGCCGTCCGCCGCCGGGGTCATCCGGTCAGTCGGCGCCTGGGAAAACAGCGCCGATAAGATCCTCGCCCAGGAAGACCTTCGCGGCCACGGCGCTGGCGTGTCGACCAATCAGCAATCGGGCTTCCGCGATGGCTTCGGAAGGGCTCGTCGCGTCCATCGCCTCCATGTGCGGCGTGGCGGAATGGGTCGATTCAATGAAGCAGAAACAGGTCAAGGCCGACTCCTTCATTCCGGCGGGGCGCAAGCCTGCGGCGTGCGTCTCCGATCTCGGCCAGTCGCGGCGTCCGGGAGACATGCCAGAGATTGTGCCAGCCTAGATGGAATTCGCGCGCAAGGCGAATGTCGCCGCTGCGCCAGACAGGCCATGCAAGTCCGCGACGGATCCCGGACGGTCTGGTCCTCCGCTCCGGCGGCCCAGCGCCAGACGGGGAACGGCTCGGACGGAGGCGGCGTTGGCCTGATGGAACAATATCAAGAGGTCTCCATGGTCCCGGAAGAATCCCGTCGTCACGACAAGGCCGTCGCCGCCGTTCATCAGGGCAGACCCGTCTCCGCGCGCTATGTCCGGGGCGGCAGGCGCGGCAGGGGACGGATGCTGGCCATCCTGATCGTCTCGACGGCGGCGACGGCGGCGCTTCTGCTTGGGCTTTGGGGGCTGAGCAACGGCGTCTTCGATCGGCAGAACCCGTCCGACGACCAGAAGGCTGAAGACGCCCGGACCTTCGAGGGCGAGGCGCCCCTCCCGGCGCCAGCGGTCTAGATGGCGACGGCTGGACGGACGGCGCTGTGGCGCTCCCGGGGAGGCGAGGCCGACTATGCGAGAGATCTCGGACGCGCCTTCGGCGGAGCCTTGCTGTTCAGTCTCCCGCTCCTGATGACCATGGAGATGTGGGCCCTGGGGCACGCCGCCTCGGCCGGCCGCCGTCTGGCCTTTGTTCTTGGCGCCCTGCCCATGCTGTACGGCCTGGCTCACAATGCGGGTTTTTCCGCGCGCCGCGGGCCGCTGAACAATCTTCTAGACATGCTGGCGGCGCTCTTTGCGGGCTTCATCACCTCTCTGGCCCTGCTCGCCCTCTTCAATGTCCTGGACCGGAGCTCATGGTCGGCGGGCGCAGGGCAGGTCTCCCTGCAGGCCATGCCTGCCGCCCTGGGGGCGCTTGCGGCGCGACGCCAGCTGTCGGCGAGCGGAGAGCCGGAGGAGGAAGGCGCGGCCTCCTATCCGGGCGAGCTGTTTCTGATGCTGGCCGGGGCGCTCTATTTCGCCATGAACCTGGCGCCGACTGAAGAGATGCGGCTGATCGCCTATCGCACCCCTCCGGCGGGGGTGTTGGGCGTGCTCCTGCTGTCGGTCGTGGTGTTGCATCTCATCGTGTTCGAGGCGGGGTTCGCGGGGCAGGAGGACAAGGACTCGCCATGGCGCGCCTTCATGGACTTCACCCTGCCAGGCTATGGCCTCTGCCTCGCCGCCAGCCTGGCCATGCTCTGGGTGTTCGGCGGCCTCGACGGACACGGTCTTCAGGCCGTCTCGGCCAATGTGGTGGTGCTCGCCTTTCCGGCCGCGATCGGCGCCGCCGCAGCCCGGCTCCTGGTCTAGGCATGGCGCGCCGCAAGACCTCTCTTCGTCCGTCCCGTCTGCAGAAGGTTTGCGCCCTGGCGGGCCTGGTCGTCACCTGCGGCGTCGTCGCGATTCTCGCGACGTCGGCCCTGTCGGACGCCTCGCCTCCGGATCTTTCCATCCGCGTGGAAGCGGTCCGAAGGGGCGCGGAGGCCTGGAGGGTGGAGGCGAGGGTGGCCAATGAAGGCGACCTCACCGCCGCCGCCGTGCAAATCGAGGGGCAGACGGGGGCGGAGCGGGCGGAGGCTGTCCTGGACTATGTGCCCGGCCACGGCTCCAGAACCGTGACCCTGGTCTTCGGCGGCCATGAGCGCCCACGGCCCAGGTTGAGGGTCTCGGGGTGGTCGTCGCCCTGACGCGGGACCCTGTCCAGGGGACTGGCGGGACGGCGCCGGGAGCCTGTGTCCGGTACCCGTCTCAGCCGCGGCGAATCCAGGCGTCGCGGGGGCGATGGAGGTTCCGCAGCGGACTGAGAGCCTCCGGGCCGGAACCCCGTTGAAGGCGGCGGTCTTCCCTTCCGGCAATCACGGAAAGGAATCCCTATGACCAGAGCGATCTACGCCCTCGCGGCGACAACGCTTCTGCTGGCCGCCTGCGGCGACAAGACGGCCGACGAGGGGCGGGTGGAAGGACCGGTGGTGTCGGCGTCCGAGGCGCCCCGCAATCCCGCTGTCGATGCGGCCGCGGGAACCGAGACCGCCCTCACGCCCGGAGCCAGCTCCTTCACCGAGGCCCAGGCGCGCTCGGCCATGGAGAAGCAGGGCTATGTCGTGACAGGTCCCCTGAGCCAGGACGCTCAAGGAATCTGGAGCGCCATGGCGACCAGGGACGGCGCCGAAGCGCGGGTGTCCGTCGACTACAAGGGCGCTGTCAGCGCCGCCGCAAATCCCCGCCAGAACTGATCAGGAGTTGTAGAATGGCCGTCGTCACCCGTCTCTTCAATCAACACGATGAAGCCCTCGAAGCCGTATCGGCGCTTGAGCGTGCAGGGGTTGATCCCGACCGGATCAGCCTGGTGTCCAATAACGCCGACAACTGGCACGCCGATCACCGCCACCCGGACGCCGACCGCCACCGCGGCGACCTCAACGGAGACGGGGAGAACGACATCGCGGAAGGCGCCGGCAAGGGCGCCGCGACGGGCGGCGTGCTCGGGGCGGGGGCCGGCGTTCTCGCCGGGCTCGGCATGCTGGCCATCCCGGGCCTGGGGCCGGTTGTCGCGGCCGGCTGGTTGGCGTCGACCGCCGTCGGAGCGGCGGCCGGAGCGGCCGTCGGCGGGACCGCAGGGGGACTGCTGGGCGCCTTGAAGGAGGCCGGGCACGACGATGACGAGGCCCAGGTTTACGCCGAAGGCGTCCGTCGCGGCGGAACCCTGGTCAGCGTCAGAACGGAGGAGTCGGACCGGGTGCGGGTCGAGACCCTCCTGAACGACCGGCGGGGCTTTGATTCCCTGTCGCGCGGGGCGGACTATCGGCAAGGGGGCTGGTCGCGGTTCGATCCCGAAGCGGCGCCCTGGACGCCCGAACAGATCGCCGCGGAACGCGCCCGCTATCGCTGAATCCGCGCCCGCGCCTCTCCAGGCTTGACGCGCGGGCGGCGATCCCGGTCAACGGGGAAGGGCACGGCCCTCCGTCTTGCGACGGAGGGCCGTTCGTCGTCCAGTCCCCCGCTGGAGCGCGGACGCCAAGGAGGGAAAAGCGCGCAGGCGGGGCGAGGGAACCCTCCCTTCTCTCCAAGGTTGATCACCAGGAGGGTCCAGCATGAATATTCCAGCCCTGATCGCGCTTCTGGCGGCGTTCGACGCCGCGCCCAGGACGGACGTCGTCTTGAAGGCCGACCCGCCTCGGGAGACGCCCATGGACATTGCGACCCTTCCCCTTATGGCGGTGAGCGTCACTCTGGAATGCACGGCGCGCGCCGACGGACGGGTCGAGAACTGCCAGGTGCTGGGCGAGACCCATCCCGGTCTCGGCTTCGGCGAGGCCGCTGTCGCCCTCATGCGCGAAGCCGAAGTGGAGCCGGGAGACAAGGACTACCAGTTCGCCCGCACAATCCAGTTCACGCCTTGACGGTGCGGACCAGAAGGGCGCGAGAGCCTCGGCGAACCCTCGAATGCGGACGTCATGGCGCATCGGTCTGCAGAAAAACCAGCACAGGTTATTGCGCTTCCTGAGCGTCTCTCTAGGCAGGAAGGGATTTCCCGGTTCGCCTGAGGTTCTGTTCGCTGATGATGTCCTTCCGCCGCCCGGCCACGGGTTCGAAGACCGAAGCCTGGGCGACGCTGGGATTGGGACTGGTCCTCGCCTTCTTCCTCGTCACGGGCGGACTGGCCTGGTTCAACGTCCAGGTCCTGAAGGCCAACAACCAGCAGATCATCCACACGCACGAAGTCATCATCGCGGTCGATGAGCTGCTCTCCACCGCCCAGGACGCGGAAACCGGACAAAGGGGCTACCTGCTCACCGGAAACGCCCAGTATCTTCAACCCTATGAGGCGGCGACCCGCGCCGTCGCGCGCCGTCTCGAGGAACTGGGCGCGCTGACGCGGGACAATCCCGTGCAGCAGGCCCATCTTCAGCAGGTCCGGCGTCATGTCGACGCCAAGATGGAGGAGCTCGAGGCGACCATCCGGGCGCGCCGCGCCGAGGGGGTCCAGGCGGCTCTGTCGCGGATGGCCACGGATCGCGGCAAGGAGGAGATGGACGCCATTCGGGCCGGCATGGCTCAGATGCGCCAGGAAGAGCAGCGGCTTCGCCAGCAGCGCATCGAGGAGATGGAGGTCGCCTATACGACGGCCCTGGTCAGCGGCGTCCTGTCCGGGCTTCTGGGCGCCGTGCTCACCCTGGTGATCTTCACGCTGATGCGGCGCACCGCCCGGGCCCGTGAACGTCAGGCCTGGCTCCACGAAGGCCAGGTGGGCCTGGCCGAGGCCATGATGGGGGATCAGTCGCTCGAGCAGCTGGGCGAGAGCGTTCTCGCCTATCTGGCGCGCTACGCCGACGTGAGGGCGGCGGCCCTGTTCAAGGGCGAAGAGGGCGTCTATCGCCGTCTCGCCACCCTCGGAACGCCGGCGGACGCCGACATCCCCCTGCGGTTCGGACATCGCGAAGGGCTGCTGGGCCAGGTCGGGGCCGTGGGCGCCGTCCTGACCCTCTCCGACATTCCGGAGGGCTATCTGACCATCGGCTCGGCCCTGGGACGCGACAAGCCCCGTCATCTCGTGATCGCTCCGGCGCGCGCCGACGGCGACGTCAACGCCGTCCTCGAGCTGGGCTTCCTTCAGCCGGCGGACGAACGCCTGACGACCTTGCTGGAGGAGGTCGGGCCCGCCATCGGCTCGGCCCTGCGCTCGGCCCGCTATCGGGCCCGGCTGCAGAACATGCTCGAGGAGACCCAGCGTCAGTCGGAGGAGCTCCAGGTCCAGAGCGAGGAGCTGCGCGTCTCCAACGAGGAACTCGAGGAGCAGGGCCGGGCGCTCAAGGAATCCCAGGTCCGGCTGGAGCAGCAGCAGGTCGAGCTTGAGCAGAACAACAGCCAGCTCGAGGAACAGGCCCAGACCCTGGAGGCCCAGCGCGACGACCTCGAACGCGGCGCCGCGGCCCTGGGGCTGAAGGCGCGCGAGCTCGAGCAGGCCAGCCAGTACAAGTCGGACTTCCTGGCCAATATGTCCCATGAGCTGCGGACGCCGCTCAACTCCCTGCTCATCCTGTCCAAGCTGCTCGCCGACAATCCTGACGGCGGCCTGTCCGAGGAACAGGTGAACTACGCCCGGACCATCCAGTCCTCGGGCAATGACCTCCTGACCCTGATCAACGACATCCTCGATCTGTCCAAGATCGAGGCGGGCCATATCCAGGCGCGCCCCGAAGCCCTGTCCCTGCAGCGGCTGGCCGACGACGTGCGCCAGATGTTCCAGCCTGTCGCGGATGAGGGAGGCCTGGCCTTCGACATCGTCCTGGAGGCCGGGGACGAGCGTCTCGAGACCGATCGCCAGAGACTGGCGCAGATCCTCAAGAACCTGCTCTCGAACGCCTTCAAATTCACCGAAAAGGGAAGGGTGGCCCTCACGGTCTCTTCTGTCGGGAATGAGGTCGCCTTCGCCGTTTCTGACACGGGGATCGGCATCGCTCCGGACCAGCAGAAAGGCGTGTTCGAAGCCTTCCAGCAGGCGGACGGCACCATCAGCCGTCGCTATGGCGGCACGGGCCTGGGCCTGTCCATCTCGCGCGAGCTCGCCCGTCTGCTGGGCGGCCGCATCAGTCTGACGAGCCGTCCGGGGGAGGGCAGCGTCTTCACCCTGGTCCTTCCGCGTCTCTATGACGCGGCGCGTGTGACGCCGCGTGATGCTCCGTCGAACCAGGCCCCGGCGCCCGGCGCCGCGGTCCAGCAGGCGCCCTCGACGCCGTCGGCGCCGACCCGGGCCCTGGAGGACGACAGGGACAGCCTGGCGGGAACGCGACGCCTGCTTCTGGTCGTGGAGGACGACGAGCGGTTTGCGGCCATCGTCAGGGACCTGTCGCGCGAGCTGGGCTTCCAGTGCATCCTGGCCGGCACGGCCGAGGAGGCGCTCACGCTGGCCAAGCGCCACAGGCCCAACGCCGTGGTGCTCGACATCGGCCTGCCGGACCAGTCGGGCCTGACCGTGCTTGACGTGCTCAAGCGGGACGACGACACGCGCCATATCCCGATCCATGTGGTCTCCGCCGAGGACCACACCCAGACCGCGCTCTCTCTGGGCGCCGTGGGCTATGTGGTCAAGCCGGTGGGACGCGAGGCCCTGGCCGAGGTTCTCCGCTCGCTTGAAGACAGGCTCACGCGTCGGGTGAGACGCGTCCTGATCGTGGAGGACGACCCGGTTCAGCGCGAAGCCGTGCGCAAGCTGCTGGAAACGGGCGAGGTCGAGACCGTCGGCGTGGGCACGGCGGCGGAATGCCTCGAACAGCTGAAGACCCAGAGCTTCGACTGCATGGTGCTCGACCTGAGCTTGCCGGACGCATCGGGCTTCTCGCTGCTGGAAACCCTGAGCCGCGAAGGCGGGCAGGCCTATCCCCCCGTCATCGTCTATACGGGGCGCGACCTGTCGCCGGAGCATGAGCAGCAGCTTCGTCGCTACTCCAGTTCGATCATCATCAAGGGCGCCAAGTCGCCGGAGCGTCTTCTGGACGAGGTCTCCCTCTTCCTCCACCAGGTGGTCTCCGAACTGCCGCCCGAGCAGCAGAAGATGATCCGCAAGGCCCGCCACCGCGACGCGGTCCTCGAAGGCCGGCGCATCCTCATCGTCGAGGATGACGTCCGCAACATCTACTCCCTGACCAATGTGCTCGAGCCGCGCGGCGCCGTAGTCGTGATCGCGCGCAACGGCAAGGAGGCGATCGAGGTCCTTGATCGCTCCGCCTCTGACGCGTCCGAAGCCGTCGACCTGGTGCTGATGGATGTCATGATGCCGGTCATGGACGGACTGAGCGCGACGCGTGAGCTTCGCAAGGATCCGCGCTGGCGGGACCTGCCGGTGGTGATGCTGACCGCCAAGGCCATGCCGGACGATCAGGAGCGCTGCATGGCGGCCGGGGCCAACGACTACATGGCCAAGCCCCTGGACGTGGACAAGCTGCTCTCCCTCGTCCGTGTCTGGATGCCGCGGTGAGTCGCCCGACGGCTCCGGCGCCGAGCGCGGCCGCCCTGGCCGCGCCCGGCCTCCATCCCGCGCCGGGCGCGCCCCATGAGGTGGAGGATATCGAGATCCAGCTCCTGCTGGAGGCCCTGTTCCAGCGCTACCACTATGACTTCCGTCACTATGCGCGGGCCTCCATCAAGCGACGCCTGTTGCAGGCGCGCAGCCATTTCGGCCTGCCGAGCCTGACCGCCCTTCAGGAAAGGGTTCTCCATGATCCCGGGATGCTGCCGAGACTCCTGGGCTTTCTCACGGTCCAGGTCAGCGAAATGTTCCGCGACCCGGCCTATTTCCGCGCCCTGCGCGAGCAGGTGCTGCCGCACCTGCGGACCTACCCCTCCCTGAAGGTCTGGATCGCGGGATGCAGCGCAGGGGAGGAGGTCTATTCCCTCGCCATCCTGTTCCGGGAAGAGGGCTTGTTCGATCGGACCCTCTTCTACGCGACGGACATCAATCCCGACGCGCTGAGGGCGGCCGAAGCCGGGATCTATTCGCTGGATCGCATCCGGAAGTTCACGGAAAACCACCAGAAGTCGGGCGGTCGCTCCTCCCTGTCGGACTACTACACGGCCGACTACGGACGCGCGGTCTTCGACAAGTCCCTGCGGTCCAACGTGGTCTTTTCCGACCACAGCCTCGTGACGGACGCCGTCTTCGGCGAGATGCAGCTGGTCTCCTGTCGCAACGTCATGATCTATTTCGACCGGGAGCTCCAGGAGCGCGCCGTCGGCCTCTTCAGGGACACCCTGGCTCGAAAGGGCTTCCTCGGCATAGGCTCGAAGGAAAGCTTGCGTTTTTCGCGGCATGCCGACGCCTTCGAGGACTTCGTGCCCGAAGAGAAGATCTACCGCAGGCGCGAGGCATGAGGCCCGATCCCGCACGAGCCGTGGTGATCGGCGCCTCGGCCGGAGGCGTGCAGGCCCTGATGACGATCCTGCCCGTGCTCGCACGGGGCTTTCCCTTGCCCGTCCTGGTGGTGCTTCATGTTCCCGCCGACCGGAGCAATGTGCTGGCGCCCCTGTTCGCCGGCCGCTGCGCGCTGACGGTCAAGGAGGCCGAGGACAAGGAGACGGCCCGTCCGGGCGTGGTCTATTTCGCCCCATCGGATTATCACCTGCTGGTGGAGGCCGACGGGGGTCTGGCGCTTTCCTCGGACGAGCCGGTCAACTATTCGCGCCCCTCCATCGACGTCCTCTTCGAAAGCGCCGCCGACGCCTATGGCGCCGGCCTGGTCGGGATCATCCTGACCGGGGCCAATGAGGACGGGGCCGCCGGTCTGGCGGCGGTCGCGGCCGCGGGCGGGCAGGCCCTTGTCGAGGAGCCTTCCGCCGCCTACGCCCGCTCCATGCCTGAAGCCGCCCTGGGCGCCAGCGCCCTGGCGCGAGCGATGTCGCTTGAGGGCATCGCCGACTATCTGAAAGGTCTCGCAGAATGACCCGAGCGGAAAAGCCGACCTACATCCTGCTGGTCGACGACCTGGATGAGAACCTGCTCGCCCTGGAGGCCTTGCTGAAGCGCGAAGGCGTGGTCTGCCTCAAGGCGCGTTCCGGCGACGAGGCGCTGGAATTGCTGCTGGTGAACGACGTGGCCCTCGCCCTGGTCGATGTGCAGATGCCGGGCATGGACGGTTTCCAGCTGGCGGAATACATGCGCGGCAACGCCGGCGCGCGCCATGTCCCCATCATCTTCGTCACCGCCGGCAGCGCCGATCAGCAGCGCCGCTTCCGGGGCTATGAGGCCGGGGCGGTGGATTTCATCCAGAAGCCGGTCGAGAGCGACATCCTCAGAAGCAAGGCGAACGTCTTCATAGAGCTCTATCGGCAAAGGCAGGAGATCCTGTCGCATCGCGACGAGCTGAAGGCCTACGCCAACGCCCTCAGCGCCGCCGACAAGCGCAAGAACGACTTCATCGCCATGCTGGGACATGAGTTGCGCAATCCTGTCATGGCCTTCCGGGCGGGCCTCCAGCTGCTCGAAAGGCAGAAGGATGCGCAGAAGAACGCCCTGATACGCGCCCGCATGGAGGTTCAGGCCCACCACCTTTCGCGCCTGATCGAGGACCTGCTGGACGTGGCCCGCATCGACCAGGGCAAGATTTCGCTGAAGCGTGAGCGTCTCACGGTCCAGAGCATCATCGAGTCCGCGGTCGATACGAGCCGGCCCAAGATCGAGGCCGGGCGGCACGACCTGACGGTCGACGTGCCCGGGGCGCCGATCTGGGTGGACGGCGACTTCACCCGACTCTCCCAGGTGGTCAGCAATCTGCTGACCAACGCCGCCAAATACACGCCCTCGCAGGGCCGTATCCAGGTCTCGGCCGAGCTTGTCGATCAACGGGTCCGGATCGCCGTGGTCGATAACGGCGTGGGGGTGCCGGCCGATATGCAGGCCCGCGTCTTTGAGCTCTTCGCCCAGTCCAAGGGCCCGGACGACCGTTCGCGAGAGGGTCTTGGCATAGGCCTGGCCCTGGTGCGGCAACTGGTTGAGATGCATGAAGGCGACATAGAGCTGGAAAGCGCCGGGGCAGGGTCAGGCAGCCGGTTCATCGTCTGGGTCCCCGCCGCATAGGGCGAGCTCTCGACCCGCCAGCCCCGCCGTGGTCAGACCGACCCTCCGGCCTGCCGTCGGCGTCAGTCCCATCGGCTGTGGGGGCGGTTCCGCGGCGGTGCGCTCGCCCTGGAGGATTTCAGCCGCTCCTGGCGACTTCCTGTTCGGCGGGCCTGTCGACCGGGCGAGGCTCGGACTGCGTCTGCTCGGAACCGGACACAAGGAACCGGGGCGGTGCGGTTCCGTTCAAACCCTGCATTCACTGGGAGGTGAAATGTGGAAACGGCCCGGTGTTCAATCAGCCCCCCCGCGACGCGCTGGGTCGTTTCCTTCCGGCCAAGGGTCATGTTCGCCGGGGTTTCATTGTGAAAACCCGGCGGGGCCATGGCCGCTGAACGCCGCTAATCAGGGGAGCCGTCGCCCATGCTGCAGAGAAAACCCGTAATCGAACTGGCGTTCGAGATGGCTGGGTCGGGCGAGTTCAGAATACCCAGCCAGGTTCGCCAGGCCCTGTTGAAGGCCGGCTACACCCAGTCCGACACCTATATTCTCGAAGGCAAGGCCACCGCCGCGCAACTGAAGGCCAGATGCATGGAAGCCTATGCCGAGAGGGGTGAAGGCGAGAGGATCAAGACCTAGCCCCGGCCGGCGCGGCCGCACCTTCGTTCCTCACGCCCGGACCGGAGGGCTTCGAGCAGCCGGGAACCGTTTCCGCCTCCGGTCCCTTGGCGCATACATGGCTTCCGGCATTCATTTCGGCGCGGTTCCCGCCAACGCCGTTCACCTTTGCGTGGACATGCAGAGGCTGTTCGCGGAAGAGACGCCTTGGCGCACGCCATGGATGTCCCGCGTCCTGCCGGTGGTCGTGCGCCTGTGCGAACACAGGGCTGACCGCACCTGCTTCACCCGCTTCATACCGGTCCGATCGCCAGGCGACGGACGCGGCGCCTGGCGCCGCTACTGGGAGCGGTGGGCGTCGATGACGCTTGAGAACCTGGGGGAGCAGGAGATCGAGCTCATGCCTGAGCTCCAGGGCTTCACGCCTCCGGCCAAGGTGGTGGACAAGGCTCATTATTCTCCCTGGGTCGGCGGCGGTCTCGCCTCGGCCTTGATCGCGGGAGGCGTCGACACCCTTGTGGTGACGGGGGCGGAGACGGACATGTGCGTACTGGCGACCGTGCTCGGCGCCGTGGACCTGGGTTTCAGGGTGGTGGTGGTGTCGGACGCCCTGTGCAGTTCCTCGGACGAGACCCACGACGCCTTGCTCGGCCTCTATCATCATCGCTTCGGCCAGCAGATCGAGACGGCGGAATGCGAAGAGGTCCTGGAAGCCTGGATTTAGTCAATCCTTGCCCAGGAGGCGAGCCAGTCCGGCCTCGAAAGCCGGGTCGTCCGGAGCCGGCAAAAGGTGCGCCAGGGTTCCGGATTCATAGGACTCGATGACGCGCGGATGGACATAGGAGGCGCGGCAGACCGTCGGGGTATTGCCCAGAAGGGCGGAAACCGCCTTCATGCAGCTCGTTATCTTGCGGCGCGCGTCTGACGGTGACGAGGGCGGCTCCATTTCGCGAAAGGCGCGGGCGGCCGAGACGGTGGCCGCCCATGTCCGGAAATCCTTGGCCGAGAAGGGCCGGCCCATGATCCGGCGGATATAGGCGTTGACGTCGTCCGAGCTGATCGCGCACAGGCCCCCCTCGGCGTCGCGATACTTGAACAGGTGCTGGCCCGGCAGGCCCTCCAGTCCGCGCAGGATACGAGCCAGTCGGCGGTCGCTGACCTGGACGCGATGGGTCTTGCCGCTTTTGCCCAGGAACTCGAAGGTCAGGAGCGAGCCGTCGACGTCCAGATGCCGCTTGCGCAGGGTCGTCAGGCCGAAACTGCGGTTCTGGCGGGCGTAGGCGGCGTTGCCGACACGGATCAGGGTGATCTCCAGCAGACGAACGGCCGTGGCCAGGATCCTGTCCTTGCGGGGCCCTCTGAGGGACAGATCCTCCTCCACCCGCTCGTGCAAGCGCGGCAGGCGTTTGGCGAAGGCGGGGAGGCGAGCGAACTTGTGAGAGGCGGCGTAGGCCGTCCAGTCCGGATGATAGCGATACTGCTTGCGGCCGCGGGCGTCCCGACCCGTCGCCTGGATATGGCCGGTCGCCTCAGGACATATCCATACCGCCTCCCAGGCCGGCGGTATGGCCAGGCCGCGCAAGCGGTCCAGAACCTGCCTGTCCCGGATCGGGCGGCCTTCGGCGTCACGGTAGCTGAAGCCCCGGCCGCTTCGCCGGCGGGTCAGTCCCGGATCTTCGTCGCTGGACCAGATCAGGCCTGCGGAACAGGCAGGTGCGGAGGCCCTCGTCAGCACTGGCGCGACTCCTGGCCGATCCGAGGCCCTGGCGGGGCCGACCTCATGCGGCGATCGCCGCCGAGGCTTGGGCGCGCGCAAGGGTGGTTCATGGGGCCGGATGGCCGATCCCTTCAAACTTCACGCCGGCCTGCGCACGCAAGAGTCTTTTCGCCATGACTGTCTCCCGTCAGCCGGAATCAGGCGGCGGCGCGGGTTTTGGTTCCGCCGAGTCCTGACCGCTTCACCCGGAACCCGATCCGGCAAGAGAGGTTGATCGGTGACACGAAAGGACAGGTTTCATGAATGATCAACTGACGCCGGTCGAGGCGGAGAAAGCCTTCTGGACGAGTCTGAAGCATTCCAACACCGGCATGCTCGGCATCGACAGGCCGGGCTATCATCATCAGCCGATGACGGGCTTCGGCGAACCCGAAACCGGGACGATCTGGTTTTTCACACGGGACGACACGGATTTCGCTCGTGACGTGGCCGCCGGCGGCCGGATGGGCATGTTCTGCTATCAGGCCAGGGATGAGAAACTGCAGGCCTGCATTCACGGCGGCCTGAGGATAGATCAGGATCGTGAACGGATCGACCGCTTCTGGAACCCGGTCGTGGCGGCCTGGTATCCGGACGGAAAGGAAGACCCCCGTCTGACCCTGGTGCGTTTAGACGGCGAGGATGGTCGGGTGTGGGTGTCGGACAAGGGCCTGTTAGGTTTCGGCTACGAAATCCTCAAGGCCAATCTCACGGGGCGCACGCCGGACGCGGGCGGGGTGGCGGACGTCAGCCTGACCTGAGTCTGTTCCCGGCGGCCAACGAACGGGCCGGCGCGCCGCCGGTTCAATATCGAACCTTCGGTGAGGATCAGAGCGCCTCGCAGACCGAGGCGGGCGAAAGCCTTGTCACAGATTGGCGCTGTCCGATCGAAACCGCCGGGCGACTTCTCTCGGCGATGCCTGAAGGAAAAGGATCCGGCCGACCAAGCCGTTGGCCTGTTCAGGGAGAATGACATGAAACCAACCCCTGTTGTTTCATCGGCCGTGGCCGCCCTGGTCCTGGTGGCGGCCTGTGGGAGCCGGGACGCCGAGAGGGCCGCGCCGGAAGCGGCTTCGATGGAGACGGAGGCCGCGACAGGCGTCGCAGGCGCCAATCCGGGTTCCGTCAGCGCCGCGGGAGCGGCGGCCTCATCGGCGCGCGAAGTGGATCGCGCGGGGCAGGAAGGCTCGACGCCGCCGCCGCCCGGCTAGAATGAAGACCTGAACCGTCCTGGGGAATCGGTCTCCGGTCGGGCTTCAGTCCAGGTCGTCGTCCTGTGAGGCGTCACCGGGCGATACGGCGGCTCCGGGAGGATGACGGGGCCGCCTGCGGCGCCGGGAGGGCTGAAAGATAGGCCAGGACGCTCTGGAGCGCCTGGACGTCAGCTCCGTCGCCGCGCCCGCCAGCCTCCACGTTGGGGATGACGACCTCCAGCATGGCGATGGTCTCGGGAATGGATCGGGGCCTGTGCGTGAGGATCAGCCGTTCGAGTCTGTCGAGCACGTCATAGTCGTATTCGGTCGCCGCCTGGGCGGCGTAGGCACTGACAGCATCCTGGAACGCAACACCCATCGCCGAACCCCCGTGAAGGGCGGGCGCTGACCGCCAATCGGCCAGCAGGCCGTCCGCGCCGATCCCGCGCGACGGAGATCGAACAACGCGAGGTTGTCGGCGGCCCTGATTCCCGTCAAGGGGCGGGTGCGTCGCACCCAGCCTGGGCGGTCGGCGTGCAGGCGGCCCGTTCGGCTTCCTCCAGATGATGGGCCAGCCGGCTCCAGGCCAGGGTCAGGGCTTCGACCACCCTTTCAGGCGGGGTCTCGAAATCGATGCCGGCGAAGGCGGCTTCCATCCTGGCGAGAAACTGCCGCGCGAACTCCGCGCGCAGGCGCGCGACCGCATAGTCGTCTGTCATCTTCGTCAGCGTCGCCCTTCGCCGAACCAATTATAGGTTGCGGCTCCCTTGGCTCTTCTATCGGTGGTGGCGCGCCTGTGTCGAGGTGAAGAATGGGGTTTGTTAACTGTAAACTGGACGGCGCCGGAACTCTCGACTAGCCGGAAGGTCCAAGGGGAGTTTTGAGTGATGCCCGAACGGCTGAGCGCACGACAAAGAGAATGTCTGCTTCTCACGCGGCATTACGGCACCAAGGAGATCGCCCATCTGACGGGGATTTCCGAGTCCACCGCCAAGAAGCATATTCATGAGGCTTGTCAGAGGCTTGGCGTGAATACGCGCAAGGCGGCCCTGGCCATTCTGGAACGAAACGTACCAGGGGGTACGACGCACCCCATGGCGGCGCCGGGGGACGAAGGGCTTCATCCGTCCGTCAACACGGAGACGGAAGATGGCGAGCCGGACCAGCGAACCGCCGCGGTGGAACTGGATGCAGCTGGAGGAGGCCCTGGAGTTCATGGGCGCCGACAGGAGCGATCCACTTTACCAGTATCTGCTGGACGGCCTGAGGGAACCGGCGGCCCTGGCCTCGCCGGAAGCCTTCCTGAAGGAGCTGCTTTCAGTGGGGGTGCTTCTGGCGGCGCGCGGGCAGGCTACCGCCCGCCGCCCGCAAATCCCCTGGCACGACTTGCCCTCGTCATCCTGCTGATCGCTGCGAGCGCGCTGATGTTCAGCGCGGTCGCCAGCGTCGTCATCGGCGATCAGGTCCGCATCCAGGCGGCGGATCGCTCCCGCTAGAACCTCTCCTCGTTTCCCGAGGATCATTCCCCCGCATGCGGGGAGGAGCGCACACCCATGAGCAAAGACGCCTTTGGAATCGAACTGGCCCGTCAGCTGTTTGTCGCTGAACGCGCCCTGGACATGGCCATCGCCGAAACCAACGACCTGGCCTCCCTGATGACGCGCGGGCGCATCCGCCATCGCATCTCCGCCGTGGTGGGACAGGCGGCCCTGGAGGATGTCGGGGCGCTCGTGGCCGGACTGACCTCGGTCAGGAACCGCATCGTCACGGCTCACGCCTCGCTCAAGCGCGACGCCCAGGAACTGGGTATCGGTTGGCATGCGGCCGGGCCTGAGCTTAAACCGGCCGAGGACGGGCCGGTCGTGAAGACGGCCCGATTGCAGGCGGTCGCCTGACGAGGGGGCGCGATTGAGCGGAATGGTCAGCTATCTGGCGCTTTGGGGGGCGTGTCTGGGGCTGACTGCTCTGTGCTGGCGCTTGGGCGGAGCGCCGGAGAGAAGAGCGGCGGGCATGTTGCTCGCCGCCTACGTCCTGTCGCTCGTCCTGGGCGGGATCCGCATCGACGGGATGAAGGTGGCCGTGGTGGGGGCGGACGTCCTGCTCGCCTGCGGCCTGTTGTGGCTGGCCCTGAGTTTCAGGCGCTGGTGGCTCCTTGTCGCGACCGCCAACGCCCTGCTCGTGGTGATCGCCCACGCCAGCGTCTTCGTCGAACCGGATATCCATCAAAGGGCCTATATCGCCTATCGGATGCTGCCGGGCCTGGTCATCCCCCTCGCGGCGGGCTTCGGGGCCTGGGAACGCTGGCTGGCCGGCGAGCCGGCGGCCGACGGCTGGTTGCGATGACGCGCCGGCTCGCCTAGCGTCGCGGGACGAGGCGGAGAAGTCATTTGAAACGATCAAGCACAGAGTTCGACAAGGAACTCGGGGCCCAGGTGCGCAGCGTTCGGATTGCGACCGGCATGACCCAGTCCGAACTCGGCGCGGCCGTGGGCCTCACCTTTCAGCAGATCCAGAAGTACGAGCAGGGCGCCAACCGGATCTCCGCCGGCATGCTGCTGCAGCTGAGCCAGGCCCTGAACGCCGACTTCAGCGCGGCGGTCTCCCCGGAGGGCGGGCGTCCAGCGGGCGAGGTGCGCTCGCGCGAGGAGGAATGGCTGCTCGCGGACTTCGCCCGGCTGGACGCGGGACGACAGCGTCTGGTGCTGGATCTGGTCCGGACCCTGGCCGGACATTGAAATCGGACCTGTGTCGGCGGACCTATGTTTGGTGGTGCGATATGCAATTGACGCAATCACAGGTTTAGGGCCTCATGTCCCCTCCGGTCCGCCCTCTCGGACCGACGTGTGTGACCCGAACTCGCCCGCTTCGTGAGGACGAAGCGGGCTTTTTCGTGGGATTCCGTCAGGCGGCGGGCGTCTTGCCCCAGGGCGAGGGGAGCCGGCTTTCGCTGGCCGAATGGACCCGGACGAGAGCCGCAAGGGCTGGATTTCGCCTGACACAGGGCGACCTGAGCGCGAAGGCCGGGAGAAGGGAGGAAGGGCGGTCTTGTGCGCTCCGATCGGGAGCGCCGGTGCTGGAGACCGCCATGACCTCAGCTGACCCTGCCGTCGTTTCGCCTTCGTCCGCGGATGAGGAGGCGCTTCTCGCCTGGATTCTTGGCGACCTCGCGCCGCCCGATCCGGGCGGGAAGGTCGCCAGGCGGCTCATTGCGCGGTTCCATGGCCTGGCGGGCCTGGTCGCCGCCGACGCCGCCGTCCTGCGTGCGGAGGGTCTGGATGGAGCCTGCGTCGTTGCGCTTGAACAGGCGAGAGCGCTGGCCGAGGCTCTGGTCCGCATCCGGGCCTGTGAAAGACCGGTGGTGTCGTCCTGGTCGGCCCTGACCGACTACCTGCGGGCGGCCCTGGCCCATGCGCCCCGCGAACAGTTCCGCGTCCTCTATCTCGACAAGCGCAACATCCTGATGCGCGACGAGCTCAGGGCGGACGGAACCGTCGATCATGCGCCGGTCTATGCGCGCGAGGTCGTGCGTCGGGCGCTGGAGCTGTCGGCCTCCGCCCTCATCCTCGCGCACAATCATCCCTCGGGCGATCCGACGCCTTCGCGCGCCGATATCGAAATGACCCGCAAGATCGTGGAGGCCGCGAGGGTCTTCGACATCGCCGTGCACGATCATGTCGTCGTCGGGCGCGAAGGGACGAAGAGCTTCCGCGCCCTGGGATTGATGTGAGGCCGTCATGAGCCTCAAGTCCATCGTCGCCGCCCTGGGCGGCGAACTCCACGCGGGCGGCTGCAGGGCCCATATCCCGGCGCCCGGACACAGTCGGATGGATCGCTCCGTCTCCCTGATGCTCGACGGCGATCGCGTCGTGATCCATGGCTTCGGCGCCGCCGGCTGGCGCGAGGTGCGGGATCATCTGAAAGATCTGGGCCTGATCGACGCCGCCGGGCGTCTGACCGGAGCGGGGGTCGCGGGAAGCCTGGCCAGGGGAAGCGGCGTGGCGCGCCCCTCGGCCTGTGTGCGGATCGCCAGGGCCGGCGCGCTCTGGGAGGCGGCTCATGCGCTGGAGCCCGGAGATCTCTGCCATCGCCATTTTCGTTCGCGCCGGATTCACGGCCCGGTCGCGAGCGCGGCGCTCAGACGGCTGACGCAGACCCCCGTCAGCCTCTTCCGGGAAAGCAGCCGGACCTGTTCGTCCCTGATCGCCGCCGTCAGCACGCCGGAGGGCGGACTGGGCGCGGTGGAGATCGCCTATCTTGATCCCGACGGCCGCGCCGCGCGCCGCCTCCGGCTCCCGCGCAAGACGGTCGGCGTCGTGCCGCCCGGATCGGCGGTTCGTCTGTCTCCCGCGGCCGGCGCCCTCCTGGTGGCGGAGGGAGTGATCACGACCCTGTCCGCCATGGCGCGTTTCGACCTGCCGGGCTGGGCCCTGCTGTCGGCGGGCAATCTCGCGGCCTGGTCCGCGCCTTCTGAAGCGCGCCGCATCCTCATCGCCGCCGATCGCGGGCGGGCCGGGGAGGCTGCGGCCTCCCGGCTGCGGGCCCGCCTGGTCGCGGAGGGCCTGGACGTCGTCGTCCGCCTGCCGCCCTCGGGCTTTGGCGACTGGAACGAGGCCGCGCCCTGAGAAAGTGAAGGAGCGAAGGAAGGGAGCGGAGGGGCGCCGGTGCGGCGGGGATGGGCCCTGGCCGACCGGTCGGAGAAGCTCCATGTCCCGTTCCCGTTCCTCAACCGTCGCCGCCTCTGTGCGCCGTGGCGTCGAAGCGCCGTCGCGAATCCCGGTGGTCGTCCGCCTGGGCGATCTCGATATCGCGCCGGAAAACCTCCGCCATGGCGAGCCGCCTGACGACGGCCTGCCTCAACTGGCGCAGACATCGCCGCCGCGGGCCTCCTGCAGTATCCGACCGTCCGTCCCGGCCGGCGGGGAGAGGCGCTTCACATGGTTCTGGACGGGCGTCGCCGCCTCCTGGCCCTGCGTCTCCTGAAAGACGCCGGCCGCATCGACGATGATCATCCTGTACCGGTCTTCGTCGAGACGAACAGGGCGCGGCAGGCCGCGGCGGCCGTCCTGACCAATACGGCGGCGCCGGTTCACGTCGCCGATGTCATCGCCGCCATCGGGCGCATGCTGAAGGCCCGGCTGACCGTGACGGCGATCGCCCGGGCGCTCGGCTACGGCGAGACCGAGATCCGCCGTCTGGCGGCGCTTTCGGCCCTGCCGGCCGTAGCCCTCGAGGCCCTGAAAGGCGGCAGGATCACCCTGCGCCAGGCCCGGCTGCTGGCGCGCCTGAAGGACAGCGAGGAACAGGCGGTTCTGGCCCAGGCGGCGATCGACGGTCATGGCCTGCCGGAATGGCGCATCCAGGAACAGCTGGGCGAAGGCCGGATCACGGCGCGCGATCCCCGCTGCGGCCTGGTCACGCCGGAACTCTATGCGGCCGAGGGCGGACGGACCGAGACGGACCTGTTCGGCGAACTGCCGCCGGTGTTGCTGGATCCTGACCGCCTGACCCGTGCCTGGCTGAAGCGGGCGGGACCGCTCGCCGATCTGTTCGAAGCCGAAGGCCTTTCCGTCCGTCTGCGCCCGGGCGACGACGAGCCGGACCTGCCGGACGATCTGGAGCGGCTCTATTACGCCTATGGGGGTCTCTCGGAGGCGGCGACCCTGGTCTATAGGGAAACGCGGGAGCGGGCCCAGGCGGCCGCCGACGCGGCCGAGACCGCCCTGTCCGGCGAAGCGGCGCTGGACGCGGTCCAGACCCTTGTCCGGGCGCGGATCGCCCAGGACCAGGCCGCAACCGGCCAGCGCCTCGCAGTCGTCGTGGTTCTCAAGCCCTCCCTTCGGACCGGCGTCGAGGTCGATTGCTACGCCCCGGTCGAGCCACTGGCCGAGGAGGATGATGACGAGGATGAGGGCGCCGAAGCGGCGGAGGGCGAGGCGTCGCCGCCCTCCATGCGCACGACCTATGTCGCGCCCCAGGCCACGGCGCCCGCGCCCGAAACGGAGGGTGTCAGCCATGTCCTGCACGGGGTGCGGACGGATACGGCGACGCGCGGCCTGATCCGCGCTCTGGCTGAACGGCCTTCTGTCGCCCTGACCGTCCTGATCGCCCGGCTGTTTTCCTGCCTGGCGGCCTGGCCTCCGGCGCCGCGCGGCGACGCCGCCCTGGCCATCTCGGCCTCGGCCTTCGCGCCGACCGGCGGACGGATCATCGCGGGGCTCGACGGGGTCGTACGCGAACAGCTGGACGAGCGCCGCCGCGCCTGGGAGGCCTCCGGCCTGACCGTCATCGCCTGGGTCCATGGCCTGGATCCGGAGGACCGGTTCGGGCTCATGGCCGAACTGACCGCCCTCAGTCTTGACCTGCACGAAGCCCGGACCGGTCAGGTGCGCCGGACGGCGCGCGCGGAAGCCGCCGAGATCGCCGCCCTTTGCGAGGCCGATCTGTCGCGCTGGTGGACGCCGGACGGGGCCTATCTGCGGCCCCATTCCCGCGACCAGCTGCTGTCCATGCTCGAGGCCATGGGGGCCGGGACCGAAGCGGCGGCCCGGATGCGCAAGGGCGACCTGGTCGCCTGGGTCGAGGATCAGGCGGCGGCCCGGCGCTGGGCGCCGGCCTGCCTGTCGTGGACGTGCGGTTCCGAGTCCGGGAGCCCCATGGTCGGCGGCGACCTTGCTGATGCGACCGAAGACCCTGGGCCGGACGAAACTGGGGCCGAGCTCGGGGGCGACGCCGAGGACGGGGATGGAGACGCGGAGGCAGGCGAGGGCGGGGGCGAGGACGAGGAGGACGGGGCGGGCGTCTTCATGGTGACGCCGGAAGGCGAGGCGGCCCTGCGCGACGCGGCGGCGTGACCGGGGGAGCGGCTTCGTCGGTCCCGTCTGGCGGAGCCGCTTCCGAAAGGGGGAGGCGAGGGAGGAAAGGGGCGAGCGCGCCGGGAAGAAGGCTTTCCGGGCCTCTGTGAGCAAGGAGACTGATCATGCAGACCATGGTGTTCACCGGCCGCCTGGCGGCCGATCCCCAGATCAGCCCGGACTTCGCCAAGGCGGCGTTCCGGCTGCTTGAGAAGCGCGGCGTCGATCTCGCGGGCAAGGACCGCATCGTCGGCGTCAACTGCGTCAGCTGGTCGAAGGGCCTCAATGAAAAGGTCATCGCCCGGGCCCTGGCCCGGGGATGCGAGGCGGTCGTCGTCGGCGCCTTCGTCGACACCGCCTATACGGCGCGCGACGGGACCGAGCGGGCGGCCAAGGAACTGGTCGTCAATCGGCTGACGGTGCTCGACTGGGCGGCTGACCGGACGGCGTCGGCGACGACAGACGTCAGGGGCGATCAGGCCGCGGCCTGAGCACCGTTTCATCATTTCAAGGAGACTGATCATGCAGACCCTCGTCATCGAAGGCTATCTGGCCGCCGATCCTTCCATTCTGTCAGCCCAGGGCTCGGGTCGGAAACGCGCCGGCTTCCGCGTGCTTGAGACCACCCGCTATCGTCGCGCCGACGGCGAATCGGGGGAGCGGACGACCGGCTTCAACTGCGTCTGCTTCAACGAGATCACGACGGAAAACTACATCGCCCCCTATGCCCGCAAAGGCAGCCGGGTCGTGATCCAGGGCCATGTCGAGAACGACAGCTGGACCGGCAAGGACGGGGTCGAACACTACGACCTGAAGGTGGTGGTCGAGGACCTGCGCCTCAAGAACCGGCGGAACCGTGGTGATGCGGCCGGAGGCAAGGCCGAGCCGGCCATGAACGCCGGTGGAAGCGAGGCGGATATTCCCTTCTGAAGCCCAGGGATCAGTCGCTTCGGATCAGGGCAGGCTGATCAGGGCCCGGCGCTCAGGCGTCGGGCCCTTGGTCTGAAGAGCGAGGGAAGGGGGGCGATGGGCGGGTCGATCGGGCCCGTGACCGGAGAAGCCTCATGTCCGCATCCGTTTGGACCGCTCAGCTTACACATCGTCTCATCGCCCTCTGGAAGGAAGGCCGCACCGCCGCCGCCGTCGCCGATCTGCTGGGGCCCGGGATTTCGCGTTGCGCGGTCCTGGGCAAGGTCCATCGCCTGGGCCTGGTCCGAGAGGCACCTTCGGGGCCGCCCCGGCGCGCCGGCGCCAGGGCCGGCGAGGCTTCGGCTTCACCCGGCGCCCGGGCCTCTTTGGGGCAGGGCAGGCCGCCGGCGTCGCGACGCCCTGAAAGCAGGGCGGCCTCGCTTGCCCCGTGCCGGGAAACGCCTGCGGCGCCGGGTACGCCCCTGACGACGATCCTCTCCGTGAAACGCGGCCAGTGTCGGTGGCCCTACGGGTCGCCGGGCCGTCCCGGCTTCGGCCTCTGCGGCCGACCCGTGGCCCGCGGCGCCTTCTGCGTCGCCCACGCGGCGATCGGCTATCGGAAGCGGCCTGCGAGCGCCGAAGGACTGTTGCGTCTGGCGGGTCTTGGCCCGTTCCCGCCAGGCGGCTGCGACGACCTTTCAGGTCGTCTCTGAAAGGCTCGGGAGCCGTTCTTCGGTCGCTCTCGGCGCGTGGGCGCCGAAAGGGGTCCTCGTCCCTGGGGACGAGGACGTGCCCCCACACAACGACTTCCGATCCTGTCACGTCACCCCGGCCGTCAACGGCTGCGCCGTTTCCCTTCGCGACCCGCAAGCGGCGGGTCGCTGCGGTGACCGCCGGGGACCCCGACGTGGCCAGGGATCGGGTCGTTGCGCATGGGGCGCTTCGACATTTCAGAACTGGAATGATCCGATGCACGCCACCTTCTCCCACCCCGTCTTCGCCTTTTCGTCCAAGTCCGATTCCGCCTTCGACGACCTGACGGCGTCTCTGGGCGACAGCCGTCCTCATCCGCAGGAGGAAGCCCTGGTTCAGCTCGGGCGCGCCCTCATGACCGAGTTGCTGGACGTGATCGCGGACACGGCCCTGGAGGATTTCCAGACCGTTCTGGGCGAAGCCCTGATCGGCGCCTTTCATTCGGCGGCCGGACGGATCGAGCGCGACGCCGACCGGGCGCGCGATGCGATGCGCCGGCTGGATCGCGACTTCGACGGGTCGGAAGCCGCGGACGTCGAGCTTCAGGAAGCGACGACCCGGGCCCGAGCGGCGGATGCGGCGACCCAGGCGACCGAGAAGATCCGGGACGCCGCCGCTGAAGCCTGGACCTCGGCGACGGGCGAGGTCTGGACGGCCTGGCGGGGCAGCCGCAGGGGCAGCTTTCTGACGGCGGCCCAGCTGGACGCCAGACAGGCCATCCGTGCGGTGCGCGAGCGACGGGCGGACGAGGCCTTTCACAGGGGTGCGGTCGTGGCCTTCCGGGGCGCGCCGACGGCCGACGCGGCCGAGGACGCGGCCCGCATCTTCGACGCCCTGAACTGGGCGCTCTCGGAGTGGCCGGACATGGCGCTCGCGACCACGGGCGCCAGGGGCGCGGAGAAGCTGGCGATTCGATGGGCGCAGCAGAAGGGCGTGAAGCTGATCCTCGCTCGCGCGGACTTCGACGCCCATGGCAAGGCCGCCCCCTTCAGGGCCAACGACGACCTGCTGGCGCTTGAGCCTGCCTGCTGCCTCACCCTGGGGCGATCCCTGGACGAGGGAAGGGGCGGCCCGGATCGGCCCTTCGGCCCCGCCCTGAACCTGGGCCAGAAGGCCATGGAGCAGGGGCTCCGGCATCTGGCGATCCGCGCCCGCAGTCATTGAGAAGAAAACGAGGGTTTCAACCTGCCCGCTCGGCTCCGGCCGGGCGGGTTTTCTCATGTCGCGCGGGACGCACCGGTCATCATGCCGGCGTCAGGAGGCGGTCGGCCCCTGAACCGGCGGCTGTTTGCGAGGGTTTGCGTCTCATGGCCTGGGGCGCCTGGAAATCTGCAAAACGGGCTGTAGGGCAAGATAAAAGAGCAGAGTCGGCGGTCTGTTTGCTGTATCTTTTCCGTAGAATAGACGTCGATCATGAGGTCCTGCGCGACTTGTGAAGGGTCGTGGAGGTCCAGGCATCGGCGAGGCGGGCGCGAGGCTCTTCATGCTGGTCCGGGAAGCGATCGAGGCACGGATAGGGAAAGGCGACGCATCCGACGCCGACGACCTGAAGGTCCGTCTGCGCCGGGGCGGGAAATCCGATGCGGCAGGGGTTCGCATAGGCCTGCTGCAGCGGCTGGCCTGTTCGCGGCAATTCACCCTGGGCGACCGATCGGGCGTTCTGGGGGCGGCGCAACGACGTTCGGGCCGCGCCTTCCGGCTGGACGTGCGTCAGCGGGTGATCGTCAAGGCCCTGGTGTCGCGTCACCTGGGCCAGGGCTTCGAACGCGGGGCGGCCCTGGCCAGGCATCTGGTCTATCTCGGCCGGGCGGGAGCCGGGATGGAAGGGGCGCGGCCGGTCTTCTTTGATCGCGCATCGGACGAGGTTTCGCCGACAGAGGGGGCGGCTGACTGGAGCGCGCATCGTCACCACTTCCGCTTCATCGTCTCGCCCGAACATGGCGACCGCATCGCGGACCTGAGGGACTATACGCGGGAGGTCATGACCCGGGTCTGTGATGACCTGGGCGAGCCGGACCTGCCCTGGATGGCGGTCTGTCATTTCGACACGGACCAGCCGCATGCCCATGTCCTTCTGCCCGGCCGCAGGGCGAGCGGCCGTGACCTCGTCATACCGCGCGACTATGTCGCCTACGGCTTTCGCGCCCGGGCCCAGGAAGTCGCCCAGGAGCGGCTGGGGGATCTGTCTCGCCATGACGCCGAGCGCCGGATCTGGCGCGAAACCCGGTCTGACGGCTTCACCGGCTTCGATCGGCGCCTTCTGGCCTCCATGGACGCCGAACGGATGGTCGATGACGCAGAAGGTCTGCGTACGGCCTGGGCGGCGCTGACGCGAGGACGGTTGATTCACCTTGAAGCGCTCGGCCTGGCTGAGCGTCGTGGGCGTCGGTATCGCCTGGACAAGGATCTGGAGGGACGGCTTCGGCGGCTGCAGATCTCGCGAGACGTCATCCGGACCCTCAATCAGCGTCGCCTTGAGACCGGCCTGAAGACCGAGGCGTTTCGCGAAGGCCGCGTAGCCGGGCGGGTGATGAAGACCGGCTGTCATGACGAGCTCGGCGCCGCGCCTTTCGTGATCCTGCGCGATGTGGACGGCGTCGAACATTATGCCCGCCTCTCTGTGGGGACGGCGCTTCCCAGGGCGGGAAGCCGGGCGAGCTTGACGATGGGGGCTCGAGGCCTGGCCCTCCTGTCTCCGGGAGCGGCGCGGGGAGGACCCGATCAATCCCTCTGAAGCTCCGGTCTGGGGAAGGGAAGGGGAAGGGTGATCGGGGGGGAAGGTCGCTGTCGGGTGGACAGCGACGAATGAACCGGCCTACGGCCTTGTCTGGCGTGGCCGTATCGGGGAGAGTCCAGTCATGGCGAAGGCGCTCAAATCAATACCGGCTGCGAAACGCAGGGAGCTCGACCGCGTGGTCGAGATCCTGACCCAGTCCTTCGCCGAGGCGACCTCGACGCGACGCGCTGATCGGCTGAAGAACGGACGCATCCTCAAGATCATCCTGTTCGGCAGCTATGCGCGCGGCGACTGGGTGGAAGATCCGGTCGGGCGCTATTTCTCCGACTTCGATCTCCTGGTCGTGGTCGATCACGAGGATCTCACGGACAGCGACTTCTGGCGTCAGGCGGAGCAGCGGCTGCTGTCGGCCACGGTGTCAGGCCAGCAGTTGCGCACGCCGGTCAGCATCATCGTTCACAGCCTGGACGACGTGAACCATCAGCTGGAGCGCGGGCGCTACTTCTTCATCGATATCGTGCGCGACGGCGTGGTGCTGCTGGATGCGTCGGGGGTGGAGTTTGTGGAGCCGACGCCGCTGGCGCCGGAGACGGCGTTGGAGGAGGCGAGCCGTTACTATTCAGACGCTATGATCGTTGGTGATCAGTTTGTTGAGTATGCCCGGTTTGGGATGGAGAAGGAATGGAATGGCCTTGCGGCATTCCACCTTCATCAAGCTGCGGAAAACTATTATCGGGCGGCTTTGCTGGTCCTTACGCTTTACGCGCCCAAGTCCCACAAGATCATCGCCTTGCGGCGGTTAGCTGAGCCGCTTGTGCCGCAGTTGTCGGAGGTGTGGCCGGGCGCGACAAAGTTCGAGCGGCGGGCCTTCGAGCTGCTGCGCGCCGCCTATGTGAAGGCGCGCTATTCGCGGCACTACAAGATCACGCGTGAAGAACTGGACTGGCTGGCAGGACGGATCGCGTTCCTGAAGGGCGTCGTGCGCGAGACGTGTGAGGCGCATCTCGCCCGTGGGGCTGGGGCGACCAAAACCTAGCCAGAAGGGTGTCGGCCTGAGCGTTGCTATCTGTGCGAGAAATTGAGGCCTGAGTTCATGGCTGGACTCTTCCCTCTGTCATGGTAGATCGACGTTACGTTGCAACGGGGGGTTGCGACGGAAATCTCCCAGAGGGAAAAGTGAAGTTCAAATACATCGCGGCTGCGTCCGTAGCTGCCGTCCTGTGCGCCCCGACCACTCAGGCGCGAGCTCAATCCAATTCCTTGATGCTGGAGGCGAACGTCGCCGAAGCGTCGGATCTGACAGGCGCCGAGCTCGGGGTCGGCTGGCGGTTCAACGCCGGCAACTTCCATCTGACGCCTGCTGTCGGCGCGCTGATCTACCAGGGCGACAATGATCGGTACCAGATGTACCAGCAGGTCAATGGCTCGCGTTGCCGGGACACGACCAATGGCCAATACGCCCGGACCGAGCTTTGCGACAGCACGGCAGTGGCTGCCTATGGCCGGATTGAAGCCACCGCTCACTGGCGCAACATCGAGATCGGCGCCGGATATCGGATTTCCGATATCGAAAGCGTCCCCTACGGCACGGTCGCGGTTCGTGTCACGGATATGGTCGCCATCAAGGGCAATTTCGGGAGTGACTATATCTCTGCCGGGGTCACCCTCAGGAGCTGGTGATGCGGATGATCGGCGGCCTGGCCATTGCGGCTGCTCTGGCCCTAGTCGCGCCGGTTACGGCTTCAGCGCATCCTGGCGGCCTTAACTCCGAGGGCTGCCACAACAATCGCAAGACGGGTGACTATCACTGCCACCGCGGAGGCCGGTCGTCGGGAGGATCGTCGCGGGCACAAGGCTTGATGAACGCCCCGTCGGCCTCGCGGAGCGGCGTATACGCCAACTGTGCTGCGGCCCGGGCGGCTGGCGCCGCCCCGGTCCGGCGGGATGATCCTGGCTATGGGCCGCACCTGGATCGCGACGGCGATGGTGTGGGTTGCGAACGGAGATGAATGAGTGACGGCGGCTCCATCGAGCCGCCGTTTTTCAAAGGCCAGTCGCTAATGGGCTAGGGCGATAAGGGGGGCAAGGCGAGTTGAACCGTTAGATGGTCTGAGGCTCGTGTTACAAGTACGCCGCCCACGGTCCGAAGCCCCTAGGAGGGTAAAGGCGCCTTGTGTTCGTCCTGCATGATCGATCCGCAAACGTCCGCATCTGACTCATCGCGGCGGTTGGTGAGGTCCGCTTTCGGGTCCAAGGCCGGTCGACCGAGCGATCCCCCTCCGGCCGATCCGCCTGACCCTTGCTAACGCGGCCTCACCGACAGGCAAGGTCTCAGGCGCGCGGGCGCGGCGCAGAGCCCCTGTCCTGGACGAGCAGCCGTCGTCGGAGGTGTGTGGTTGTGTCGCGAATGGCCGCTCCGACCAGGCTCAGCAGAACGTCAGATCAACCCTTGCCAACGGGGCGCCGTCCACACATGGCGCATCCGAGGCGAAGTGGAACGTCTCATTGCGGCGGTTCGAATTGGCTGCCTATCAGAGGACCTCTTGGTGAGGCCCTGGCGCCTGACGGTACGGTCGTGCGCTCAGTGGAGCGCACTGCGTCGGGTCAGTCTTCCGAGATGACGCCATCGGCTGAAGCGTTAGGGCGTTCTTCCTCATTCTTCGCCTGCATCGCAGCCCAGACTTTGGGGAGATCGTCAGCCAGCGCCTTGACCACCAAGGCGTCCACGCCAGTGAGATCCGGGTGGCCGACGAACCGGGATGCGGCCTGGATCAAGGTCTCCACATCGTACCAGGGATCCTTGGGAAGGCGATGGACGAAGTAGTGGGGTCCCGACGCCGCGACGGTGAAGGCCAGAAGATTGCCAGCGGTCCGGGCGAGGAACACGGGGTCATCCAATACGCCGGTCATCAACCACCGGCGCGGCGTCCCCACGTCGACGAGATGGGCCCAGACCTCGGCGATGTCGCCATAGTAGGGAGCGTCGGCCAAAGTCCCCGCGGCGTGGTGGGTCTCGATTTGAGCGAGAGTAAGAGCGCCAAGACGGTCGAGGTGATCTCGACGGATGGTCGCCTCGGGCGGATGGTCTCCGTGGTAGGGGAAGACCTTAAGTTCCGTGGCGCGTTCCATGAATTGGGCTGCGCACACAAAGGGGGATGCCGACTGCTCGAGGGCCTCGATCAAGAGGTCGCCGCCGCGATCCCGGCCCCACTGCCGCAGCATCTCGCCGACCAAGAACCGGAACTGCGCGCGCGGACCGAGCAGGTCGCCGTCTTGGGCGACGGCGAAGATGGCCTCGCCGCGATCGAACAGTGCACTGAGCAGGGCCGGAGTGGGCTTGGCAGCGTCCGGCCCAAGCAGTCGATAGTGGAAACGTTCCAGATAAGGACCGATCAGCGCGCGGCCCGAAGTCGACTTCTCGCCGAGCGCGCGATCCAGACCGGCGACCAGTCGTTCGCGATCGCCGATGTGGGCGACCGCCTCGTCGATCCAAGCCTTGGGCACCGTCTCTTCCGCCGGCAGCATGGAGAAGTAGGCGTCGTAGCCGGCGGGGGTCCCGATGCCGACCCGGTTGGCCTGCTCGTACCAAGCTTCCCCTCCCCAGACCCGCTCGCTCTGCAGCGCCTTCGCCCGGCTGGGGAACAGCGTACCCAGCAACTCGAGGCGTTCGTCCCGATCCTTCTCTGGCAGACCGTCGCGGAAAACCTTGCCCATCTGGGTCCTCTGCTCCTCCGAGACGTACAGGCTTCGCCCCTCCCCGAGCAGGAAGGCGCGGTTATCCCGGATGAATGCGAGCAGGATAGGGTCGAACAAACGCAGGCCCTCCATCGCCAGAAGGTCCTGGGCGTCGATCTCGCCCTCTAGCGCAGCCCATGAGAAGTTGAGCGCGTTCGACAACCTCGCCACGTCGCGTGGACGGGCGATCCACCGCTCCAGCCCGAGCTGCACGATCTGACGCCATCGGTCGGTGCTCTTGGTCGGGCCGATGATGTGCTCGATCTTTTGGTGCAGCAGGGTCAGCAGCCGGAAGGCGCTAGGGCGGGGCAGGGCGATTTCGTGCTGGACGACCTTCTCGACGAAAGTCGGCCCGTCGCCGCGCTCAGCGTCCCCGAGCGCCGAGGCGACGATCTGCCGGTCGTAAGAGAGCAGGTAGATTACATTGGGGAGGCTGCCGACGCTTTTGACCAGCTGCATGACGACCCGGATTTCCTCGGGTTCCAAGCGGTCGATGTCGTCGATTACGACGAGGAAGCGGCGGTTCGATTTCGCCAGTTCGTCGCGCAAGGCTTCATAGGTCGCCTGCAGCGACGGCTCTTTCAGCCAGGCGTCCAGAAGCGCGGTGACACCTTTACTGGTCACGTCGCCCAGAGCTGCGGACCCCAGTCCGCCGGTCGGGTCGAGCGTCTTGGCCAAGCCGGTCACGACGCCCATGGTGGGGCCGATCGCGCCCCGGCTCATTCGCGCGAGAAGGTTTCCCAGTTTGCGGTCGCCCGCCTCTCCCGGCGTGATGTGCTCCTTAAGCACCTTGAAGAATGCCGCCACCAGATCCTCGTGGCCCGAGATCAGCCAGGGACGGAACTCCACGATCTCAACCTTGGTCTCTTCCGGCTTCAGCGCGGCGTTCCGGCGTTCGATATAGGTTCGCGCGAAGTTTAGAGCCGTGGACTTGCCGGCTCCCCAAGTGCCCTGGATGGCAATGACATAGCCGTTCGGCGAGGCTAGCCGGCCGATCACATCCGCAATGCGTCTGGCAAACGGCGCGTAGCCGAGCGCGTCTTCGGTGTCCGGATTGTGCTTCGCCGTGTCGTCGGAAACTAGAATCTCGGCAGGCATGCAGGCCCCTCAGCTGTCGCTCATCTTTGACCAAGGAAATTATAGCGACTCAACGCAAAGTTAGTCTTTCTCGGGCTTAGGCGAGATGATCACGTGACCGGTGTAACGGACGAGGAGCTGGTTCAGCTTTTCCGAGATAGGTTGCTTGCCCAAGCAATGGCCGATCGTTTCGTCTTTATGACAAACGAGGGTGAAGCGACGATCCGTTCAACCTTTGCAAGGCTTCATAATGCCAAGGCTTGGGACCTGCTCGCGCTCGTTGATCGAGGCGAGCTACAGGCGCTCGACGGAAGCAGTTTCTTCGCGGCCTGCCACCTGCTGAATGAAGTCGTACCAGAGCTAGACGTTGATCCTGGTCGGCTCATGGACTTCACAGAGGCGCTTGTGACGCATGGCGGCGATGACCTTGCGGCTAGCATGCCGAACGCCGCGCTCAGGGCGTGGTGCGCAAAGGACCCTGCACGATCGGAGGCCATTCTCGCCATGGCGGAAGACGGCGACCCACGCGCTACTCGGGCGCTAACCTTCCCGTTGGAGGCGCTTGGCGATCCATCCCGAGCGAGAGCGTTCCTAGTTCGGCAGGAGCCGCGTTTGCGGTTGTCGGCTGCGACGGCGCTGGCACGGATGCCCGATCCGGACCCAGTATCTCAAGCCAGCACGCTGTCGGCCCTGGGGGATCTCGCCCATGTTCAGGATGGGCTGCTGAAGGCCGCGCTGTTTACCGCGGCAATCCACGTCCTCGGTCAGCCCAACGCCACCATGGACGCCGAGGCGCTCCGCCTGATTGAACGTCTTCTCGACACTGACGACGACCAAGTCGTCCATGCCGCAACCCATGCCATCTGGGCCGACCCGGTGGCACGGGACGACCGCATTTTGTCCCGGCTCTTGGCCGTAGCGCGGACCGTGAATCCGGCAAACAAGGGAACGCTCAAGGAACTCGATCTCGCCCTGCGAGTGCTCCTGGAAGGTGACGGAAAGGATGCGGCCCTGGAGTTTGCCGAGGCCTTTTTCACCGGCGACGGGGAGGTCGAGCTTCAGGATTTGCAGTCATTCGTCGGCCAGCTCGTCAATGGCGATTCGGAGGTTCTGGCTCAAGCGACCTGCCGTTGGCTTTTGATCGGCAATCCCCGGCTCTGCAAAGGTCTGTCGGCGGCCCTGAACCGCGGCGAGGACAGCGCGCCGCGCCTTGACCTAAGCCGGAACCTCCAGCCACTGTCAGGTGCTTCCCAGATCTTCGTCTGCCGGAAGGCGATAGCCTGGTTCTTCATCAAGCCCCGCACCGCGGCCTCGGTACTGGTGTCGTGTCTGAGGGTCTGTGACTCACTGACCCGGCGGGAAGTGCAGGCCCTTCTGATCCACCCACTACTGATCAACTATTCAGGTGTCAGGGACTATCTGACAGAGCTACCGTCCGACGACCCCGCCAAGGCTGCGGTCGATGCAGCGGTGGCTGAGGGGGACGCTTATATCGAGGGACTGCGCGGGGTGCCGGAGCTCAGGGCCTTCTTTCCGAACGAACACCAGCGGCGCGTTCAGCAACTGAGGCGTGCGGATCAGAGCCGTGAGATCGCTCAACAGGCCCGCAAACAGTCCGTGTTTTTCAATCTGGTTAAGCGGTCGGTCATCCTCTACGGGCGCCGCTCGTTGAGCTATCAGCGCGGACCAGATGGCGATCTTCAGCGGTTCGAGATGGAGCTCAAGCCGCATGGCGTCGAGTTTGAGTTTCCGCGCATGGAGATAGTCGACCCCATCGGGCTCGACTATCTCCTCCGTCTCTACCGCACCGAGGCGCTTGTGGAATGAAACTCCTGCTCAGCGACTACCTCGCCTCACTGAAGGAACGTGAGGAACTCGACGCCGTCCTGCCGGACCTGCTCAGCGAGCTAGGCTTCACAATCCTGTCTAGGCCGCAGCGGGGCACTCAGCAACGCGGCGTGGACATCGCGGCCGTCGGGGCTGACGAAGACGGGGTGAAGAAGCTTTTCCTCTTCTCGGTCAAGGCCGGAGATATGACCCGCCAAGACTGGGACGGTACGCCCCAAGCCTTGAGATCGTCGCTGAACGAGATTCGCGACGTCTATATCAAGACTCGGATCCAACCGCGCTATGCTGCCCTGAAGATCGTGGTCTGCTTGGCCTTTGGCGGCGGGGTCAAGGAGCAGGTCCAGGATCAACTCAAGGGCTACATTGAAGATAACTCCACCGATCGTGTCTCGTTTGACGTTTGGAACGGCGACAAGATCGCGGGCCTATTGCTGAGCGGCGTGCTGCGGGAAAAATTTCTGCCGCCCGCTCTGCGGACGAGTTTCCGTAAGGCTGTAGCGCTCGTCGACGAACCCGACGTCTCCTATCAGCACTTCAGTCGGCTGGCCCGGCTGCTCCGTGAACAGGGCGAACAGTCCGCTAAGGCCCGGGTCCGCGCGACCCGCCAGTTAAACCTGTGCACTTGGGTGCTGTTCGTCTGGGCGCGCGATACGGGCAATGTCGAAGCCGCCTATCGCGCGAGCGAGGTCGCCATGCTGTCGGTGTGGCATCTCCTGCGGCCGCTCATCGGCAAGTCGGGTCGAGACGCCAAGGATCTGACCTACAGCATTCGTCAGATGATCGATCTGCATTTGACGATTGCCTCAGACCTGCTGGAACGGACGGTATTTCCGCACACGGGCGTTTTCCACGGCGTTTCCATGGCGGTCGGGTCGCGCGAGGCCTCGGACGTCAATCTGGCTCTGTTCGACATCTTGGGTCGCATCGGCATGGCCGCGCTCTGGATCAAATGGGTCGGGGATATGCAGGGCGCGACCGATCTGGCGGGGCAAGGGATCGCGAAGTTTGTGGGACATGGCTTGGCCCTCATCGAGACCAATCCGGCCCTCCTGCTGCCCGCCACGGACAGACAGGCGACCGATGTCGCCCTGTTCCTGTTCGCATGGTCGCAGAGCGGAGCGCCGGGCACGCTGGCTCAGGATTGGCTGCGCCAGATGGCCAAGCGTTTCGATTTCACGATCCGGACCCGTGGACGCTATCCGATCGTTTCAGTGGATTATCGCGATATCGTCGCGCACCCCCATGATCGGTCGGACGCCTATTTTGAAGAGACGACCTCCGGTAGCACTCTGTTGCCCCTGATCGCTTCCTGGCTTCACGCCTTCGGTGACGACGAGGCCGTCGAGGCGCTCGCCAAGTTGCAGCGCGACAAGCTCGACCACTCCACCTGGCAGCTGTGGTTGCCTGACGAGGATACTGAACAGCGCCTCTACAGCGGCGAGGACCCCGGTGGGCGCTCATTGAACGACCTGTCCTTGCAGGAGGGCGGCGGTCAGTTGCTCGAGATCATCGCCACCGCCTGCAAGGAGGGCGAGGGACTGCGCGTTTTGACTGCTTGCGCCACCGGCTATTGGCCCATCGTTCTGGTCGCATGTCGCCACCATCATCTTCCGGTACCGCCAGGGTTCTGGATCGATGTCCTAATCCCCGAGGTCGCGCCTACATGACACACAATTCGATCTGATCTGGGTCTGGTGGGATGCTCTCGACCGCAAGCCAGTGAGTGTCGACTTTCCGGGCAAGAGCCAATGTCCACTGTTGGCGCACCGCAGACATTGGGTCACCCCGATGCCGGCGGGCCAAGGCTGCCTTATCCCTCGGGACGAAGGGGTTCGGGCATGGTCCCATCTCGGGTGTGTCCTGGAACGCTAGCCAGCTGTCGATCAGGCAAACCTTTGAAGACGCTCAACGTGTCCGCTCCCCAGACAGTGTGCCGGGCGCGAGATGTCGGATCCTCGAACACGATCCTCACGTGCCCCCAATCAAGCGCTCGGGGCTGCCC